>Ga0066602_10000316_pt1 | contig 40883 bp, 36 predicted proteins | sample Higcelweek5metaG_FD_59481 | JGI IMG/M metagenome (GOLD analysis project Ga0066602, IMG submission 59481) | Freshwater pond sediment microbial communities from the University of Edinburgh, under environmental carbon perturbations - High... | ecosystem: Environmental > Aquatic > Freshwater > Pond...
GCGGTCGCCAGCCTCCAATCTGCCAAGGGTCAAACCCTCGGCAGATTGGTATTAGACCAAACCGCCGAAAGGTTGACCTTTGGGTGGTTTGGAGGTTGTCGACTGCCGGCTCAGCACCTCGTGGCGCGCGAACCAAGGGCGCGGATGCGCCCGCCCGGCGATTGAGGCGCGGATTTTGCGATGCGCAGGGCCGGCAGTCACCGGCATCATATCCGCCAAAGGTCAAACCTTCGGCGGATTGGTATGATCCCAGGATCAGGAGGTGGGGATGATGAAGCTCTGGTCCACGGTATCACCCCCTGTCGGCCAGCGTTGGGTGATGGTCTTCGTGCGGCTGTAAAAGCGGATACTGTCCGTGCCATACTGGTTCAGATCGCCGAAGGACGACCGTTTCCAGCCGCCAAAGCTGTGATAGGAGACGGGAACCGGGATGGGCACATTGATGCCGATCATGCCCACCTCCACCCGGCTGGCGAATTCCCGCGCGGCGGCCCCGTCGCGGGTGAAGATGGCGACACCATTGCCATAGGGGTGGCGGGACGGCAATTGCAGTGCCCCGGCCAGATTGTCGGCCCGCACCATCTGCAGCACCGGCCCGAAAATCTCATCCTGATAGCTTTTCATGTCCGCCGTCACATGGTCGAACAGGGTCGGGCCCAGGAAGAAGCCGGTTTCATGGCCCTGCAGGCTGAACCCCCGCCCATCCACCACCAGTTCGGCGCCTTCCGCGATGCCCAGATCGATATAGCGTTCGATACGGGCCTTGGCCTCGGCGGTGACCACCGGGCCGAAATGCGCCTGCGGGTCGGTGGAGACGCCGACGCGCAGGCCGGCAATGCCCGCCACCAGCCGATCACGCAGGGCCTGCGCCGTCTTATCACCCACCGGCACCACAACGGGCAGCGCCATGCAGCGTTCCCCGGCCGACCCGAAGGCCGCCCCCAGAATATCGGCCACCGTCTGGTCAAGATCGGCGTCGGGCATGACGATGCCGTGGTTCTTGGCGCCGCCCATGCACTGCATGCGCTTGCCGGCGGCGGCTCCACGTCCATAAACATACTGGGCGATATCGGATGACCCGACGAAGCTGACGGCCCGGATGTCGGGATGGTCCAGGATGGCATCGACCACCGGCTTGCCGCCATGCACGACATTGACGATACCTTCGGGCAAGCCCGCTTCCAGCAGCAACGCCGCCAGCCGCAAGGGTACGCTGGGTGCGCGTTCCGACGGTTTCAGGATGAAGGCATTGCCGCAGGCGATGGCCGGCGCCAGCATCCATAGCGGGATCATCGCCGGAAAGTTGAACGGCGTGATGCCGGCCACCACGCCCAGCGGCTGGCGCAGGGAATAGACATCCAGGCCGGGACCGGCACCTTCCGTATGCTCACCCTTCAGCAGGTGCGGGATGCCGCAGGCAAATTCCACCACATCCAGCCCGCGCTGGATATCGCCCTTGGAATCGGAAATCACCTTGCCATGTTCGGCGGACAGCAGGCGGGCCAGGCTGTCCATGTCGCGTTCGATCAAACGCTTGAATTCAAACAGCACGCGGGCGCGGCGCTGTGGGTTCAGTGCGGCCCAGGCCGGTTGCGCCGCCTGGGCTGTGGCCACCGCGCGGTCCAGCACGCTGGCACCATCCAGGTCCAGCTCGGCCTGGATGGAACCGATATTGGGGTCATAGATCGGGCCCAGCAGCCCGCTATGGCCGGATACCGGCTTACCGGCGATGAAATGGCGCAGGATCGCCATGGGGAACCTCCAGATACAAATGTGAACGGGGGGAGATGTCAGGCCGGATGGACCAGACCGGAAGCCGCCCGGCGTGCGGCCAGGGCGCGGTCGATATCGGGCGTCGCCGCCAGCAGCGACCTTGTATAGGGATGCTGGGGGTTGGCGAAGACCTGATCGGTGTCGCCGATCTCCACAATCCTGCCGCCCTGCATCACCGCCACCTTGTCGGTAATGGCGCGCACCACCGACAGATCATGGGTGACGAACAGATAGGACAGACCCTGTTGGCGGGACAGATCGGCCAGCAGGTCCAGGATCTGCCGCCGCACGGTGACGTCCAGGGCCGACACCGCCTCGTCCAGGGCAATCAGGCGCGGCTGCGTGATCAGGGCGCGGGCGATGGCAATGCGCTGACGCTGCCCGCCGGAAAACTCATGGGGATACCGGTCGGCATCGCCGGCCTGCAACCCCATGCGTTCCAGCAGTTCCTGCACCCGCCGCCGTTGTTCAGCCCTGGGGGGCGGCTGGTCCAGCAGGTGGAAATTCTCCGCCACCAGCCGTTCCACGGTCCAGCGCGGGTTGAAACTGCCGAACGGGTCCTGGAACACCACCTGGATGCGGGCGCGCAGACGGCGCAATGCTGCCGGATGGTCGGGTCCGAAATCCTCGCCCGCCACCAGCACCTCCCCGCCCTGATGCCGGTCCAGGGCCAGGATGGCGCGCAGCAGCGTGCTTTTCCCGCAACCGGATTCCCCCACCAGCCCCAGGCTTTCGCCCGGCGCGATGCTGAAACCGACGCTGTCCACGGCGCGAAAGCGGGGGGGCCGGGTGAACAGCCCGCGCCGTGGCCCGGCATATTCCCGCACCACGTCCTGCACGGACAATACGGGCGGCTCCCCAGGCCTTGGGACCGGCACCGGGCGGGTCGGCGGCACATAGGTGGCAGCGGCCAACAAGGCCCGGGTATAGGGATGTCGCATCTGCCCGAACAGGGTCAGGGTGTCCGCCGCCTCCACGATGGCGCCCTGATGCATCACCGCCACTCGGTCCGCCGCTTCGGCCACCACGCCCAGATCATGGGTGATCAGCACGATGCCGATGCCGCTGTCGCGGACCAGTCCGCGCAGCAGCGCCATGATCTGCGCCTGGGTCGTGACATCCAGCGCCGTGGTCGGCTCGTCAGCGATCAGCAGGCGCGGCTTCAACGCGATGGCGATGGCGATGGCCACGCGCTGCCGCTGCCCGCCCGACAATTCATGCGGATATCGGCTCAGCGGAAAGCGCGCGGCCGGCAGTTCCACCCTCTCCAGCGTCTCCTGCGCCAGCCGCAGCGCCTCGGCCTGCGAGACACCCTGGTGCAGGCGGAAACATTCCGCCACCTGATCCCCGATGGTCAGGACGGGGTTCAGCGCCGTCATCGGCTCCTGCGAGACCAGACCGATCTGCCGCCCGCGAACCTGCCCAAGCGCGCCATCGTCCAGGCCCAGCAATTCCCGCCCCGACAGGGTGATGCTGCCCGTGGCCTGCCCATCCGGCGGCAGCAGGCCCAGGATGGCGCGGGCGGTCATGGACTTGCCCGACCCGGACTCCCCGACCAGGGCAAGGATTTCCCCCGGCGCCACGTCCAATGTCAGCGATTTCAGCACCCGCGTGCCGGCGATGGCGACATCCAGGTTCTGAATGCACAGCAAGGGGGCGGCGTTCATGGCTTGCCTTTCCGCAGGCGCGGGTCCAACAGGTCGCGCATGCCGTCACCAATCAGGCTTAAACCCAGGACGGTCAGCACAATGGCCAGACCGGGAAACAAGGCCAGCCAGGGGGCCTGACCGATCAGGGTCTGCGCCTCGCTCAGCATCCGGCCCCAACTCGGCGCCGGCGGCTGCACGCCAAGCCCGACGTAGGACAGTCCCGCCTCTGCCACGATGGCCAGCGCGAACTGGATGGTGGCCTGCACCACCAGCACGCTGGCCAGATTGGGCAGCACATGTTCCAGGGAGATGCGGAACAGCCCCTTGCCGGCCGTGCGCGCCGCCAGGATATAGTCGCGCGTCCAGATCGACAAAGCCGCCCCGCGGGCAACACGGGCGAAGATGGGGATGTTGAAAATACCGATGGCGACCATGGCATTGACGGCACCCGGCCCCAGGATGGCGGTGATCATCACCGCCAGCAGCAGGGACGGAAAGGCGAAGATCAGATCGTTGCCGCGCATGACCATTTCATCGACGCCACCACCGCGCGCCGCCGCCAGCAAGCCCAGCGGCACACCCGCCGCCAAACCCAGCCCGACCGCGATCAGCGCCACGAACAGCGAATTGCGGGCCCCCGCCATGATCATCGACAGCACGTCGCGCCCATAGGCATCGGTGCCCAGCAGATGCTGCAAGGATGGCGGGTTCAGCCGCATGGCGACATCCATGCCGATGGGATCATAGGGTGTCCAGGCAAAGGACAGGCCCGCCAGCAGCAGGGCGGCCAGGGTCAGGGCCAGACCGGTGACGAGACCGGATGACATGATGCGATGCCGGCTCATGACGCCCTCCGCCGGATGCGGGGATCGACAGCCGCATAGGCCAGATCGATCAGGAAAGTGACGGCGACGACCGTGAACACCATGACCATCACCACGCCCTGGACCACGATCAGGTCGCGCTGGCCGATGGCCTGGAAGATCAGCCGGCCCAGGCCCGGCAAGGCGAAGACATTCTCCACAATGATCGACCCGGCCAGCAGGAAGGGGGTTTGCAATCCCACCACCGACAGCACGGGGATCAGCGCATTGCGCAGGGCGTGGCGGCGCAGGGCCATGCCGTTCGACAGTCCCTTGGCGCGCGCCGTGCGCATATATTCTTCCCCCAGCGTGTCCAGCAAGGCCGAACGCAGGACGCGCGTCAGGATGGCGGCCTGCGGGGCGGCCAGCGCCAGGGTGGGCAGCAGCAGTGCTTGCAATCCCGCCCCCATCCCCGCCGACCAGCCGGGAAAGCCGCCAGCCGGCAACCACCGCAGCGCCACGGAAAACACCAGGACCAGCAGCATGGCCAGCCAGAAATTCGGCAGCGCAATACCCAATTGGGTCAGGGCCGTGACCGCCCTGTCGATCAGCGTATCGCGCTTGGTCGCTGCCAACAGCCCGACCGGCAGCGCCACGGCCAGCGACAGCAGGCTGGCGAACAGCGCCAGGGGACCCGACACCGCCAGCCGTTCCAGCATCAACCGGCCAACATCGGTGCGGTAGGTATAGCTGATACCGAACTCTCCCTGCACCAGCCCGGCGACCCAGTGCAGGTAGCGGGCCACCGCACCGGCATCCAACCCCATCTCCAGGCGCAGGGCGGCGATGGCGGCGGGATCGGCGTTCATACCCATCATGAAGGCGGCGGGATCGCCGGGCACCACCTGCAACAGCAGGAAAATCACCATGCTGGCCGCCAGCAGCGTACCCAGCAGCACCAGCCCCCGGCCCAGCAGATAGGCCCCGCCGAAACGCGATGCGGCCAGGACCAACATCGCCAGCAACAGGGGCGGCACCACCCACCCGACCCAGCCGGTGGCGTCTGCGGTGGCGACCGCCGGTGCTGAGACCGGCAAGGTGGCCATCGCGGTCCAGGCCGTGGAGCGGGCGGCATAAAGCGGGGTTTGGGCCAGCGGCGCATCGGTCCAGACACCCTGGATCTGCCGCTTCCAGATGCCGATACGCGGGCTTTGCAGCAGGGGGACGACGACGGCATCCTGGGTGATCCGGCGCTGGATATCGGCCAGCAGGTCCAGACGCTGCGCCGGCACCAACGTCTGGTTCAGCCGGTCCAGCAGCGTCTTCATGGCCGGACTGTCATAGCCGAAATAATAACCATCGCGGCCATAGATATCGTAATCCATCGGCTCGACATGCTCGACAATGGTCATGTCATAGACATGGCGCTTGAAAATCTGGTCCAGCCATTGCGGCCATTCCAGGATCTCGATCGTTACCTCGAAGCCGGCGGCCTGCATTTGCGCCGCCACCATTTCGCCGATGCGGCGGGCATAGGCGCGGGCCGGCAGGCGCAGCGCGATGGCGGGGCCCTTGCCGGTGAACCCGGCCTGCGCCAGCAGCGCGCGGGCCGCGTCCAGATCATGCGGGTAGTAATCGGCCAGATCGATCCAGCCCGGTGCTGTACGGGCATAATGGCTGCCGATGGGCAGGCCATGGCCGAACATGGCCCCGGCGATGATGGCGGCCCGGTCAATGGCATGGCTGGCGGCCCGGCGGACACGGATATCCGCGAAGGGGCCGGCGGCATTGTTCAGCGCCAGGATGATCTTGCCCTGCGACTGGCCCAGCGCCACCCGGAACCGGTCATCCGCTTCGAACGGGGCGACACTTTCCGGGGCCGGGTAATTGGAAAATCCGTCCAGATCGCCGGCCTGCAGCGCCGCCAGGGCCGCACTGGGATCGTTGAGGAACTTGATGGTGACCCGTTCGGCCAGAGCAGGTGTCCCCCAATAACCCGGATTGCGTTCCAGCACGATCCGGTCACCGCGCCGCCATTCCGCCACGCGGAAGGGGCCGGTGCCAACAGGGGCGATGGCCAGTTGCGCCGCCGTGGCTGCCTGCACCATGACGGCATCGCCCCAGCCCAGCAGAAAGGGCAGATCGGGTGCCGGGCGGGACAGGGTCAGCCGGACATGCGCGTGATTGATGATCTGCACATCATCAATCACGCTCAGCAAGGCCCGCTGGGCATTGGCGGAACCCGGCGCGCGGGCACGGTCCAGCGAGAATTTCACGTCAGCCGCCGTGAACGGGCTGCCATCCTGAAAGCGGACATCGTCACGCAGCGTGAAATCATAGTGCCGGCCATCATCCCCGACCTGCCAGCCCGTGGCCAGCAGGGGCTGGACCGTGCCATCCTCCGCGATGCGGGTCAGCCCCTCCATGACATTGCCCAGCACCACCTCGTCCACAGCCGCCGATGCGCCGGTGGTCGGGTCCAGGTTCGGGGGTTCCACGGGCAGGGCGATGGTCAGAACGGCACCGGTTTCCGCCCGTCCATCTGACACCACGCCAAAAAATACAAGGCAGAGCAGCATAAGCGGGGCCAGCAGGTGGCAGGCCACGGGCATACCCGGTGGCACTGCCCACCATTGCCATGGTCCGGATGCTTGTCGTTCGGGCATGTCCGGTTCTGTCCCAAAAAGGAAAATCACCAGCCTGGCTGGGGCTGGACGGCCGATCACCCCCAACCCCGGTGATCGAATTGCACCGGGGTTGGGGACGGGTCGGTGATCAGAAATCGTAGCTCATGCGCACCCCATAAGTCCGCGGTGTGCCGCTTTGGGCGACGTCAGCGCTGGTAAAGAAGTTGCGCGTCAGATCATAGTCCTCGTCAAACAGGTTGCGCACCCACAGGCCCGCACTCCACGCCCCCTCTGCCGGCCGGGTGGTGAGGTTGAGATTGGCCAGCCAATAGCCCGGAACATCATATTTGCTGCCCAGCCAGGAATGATAGACGCTGCGGTAACTGTAATTCGCCTCGGTTTCCAGCAGGTACGAACCCAGATCCATCTCGTATGCCACGGAACCGCCATAGGTATATTGCGGGAACGGGATCTTCTGGCCCGCCTTATCGATATACACCGCGTAACCGACAGCGCGCGACGCCGCGGTATCCATGTCATAGAACTCCTTGTACTCACCATGCTTGTAGCTGAAGGACTGGCTGATGTTCAGGCCACGCAACGGGCGCCAGCGCGCCTCCACCTCGGCACCATAGATTTCCGACTTGGGCACATTGACGAAACGACCGACGGGGCCGTTGGCCCCCCACAGGGCGGACAGCACCTGCTGATCCTTGTAATCATAATAGAAGGCGCTGCCATTGATCTGCAGGGTCCGGCTGAGATCAGCCTTGGCGCCGACTTCATAGGCCCAGAGGGTTTCCGGCTTGAAGGGCTGGATGGCGCTGCTGTTGCCAGTATTATAGGTGGTGAACCCGCCGGACTTGGTGCCCTTGCTGGCCGAAGCATAGAGCAGCAGGTCATCAACTGGCTTGAATTCCAGCGACAGCTTGCCGGTCAGCGGCTTCATGTCGGTCTTCACATTGGTCGGTGCCAGGGATTGGGCGCCGCCAAAGGCCGTGCCGAAGCCGTTCAGCTTGCGGTCCTCTTCCTCATAACGCAGGCCGGCGACCAGCTTCCACTGGTCGGTAAAGGCATATTCGGCCTGACCAAAAGCGCTGACGGATTCCACCACCTGATTATAATTCACCCGGCCATAGGTGCCATAGATGTCCAGAAAGTCGGAATAGTAACGCTCGTTCAGTTCCTGATGGCTGTAATAGAGGCCGGCGATCCATTGGAACGGGCCGTCATCATTGGATGCCAGCCGCGTTTCGTTGGAGTAAACCCGCGCATCGCTGCCGAAGAACGTATCCGCCTCCACCGAGGAGGTGGTGTCCCAATCGCTGTATTCCTTGCGCAACAGCCGGTCGAAGGCGGTGATGTTGGTCAGCTTCGCCGCCCCCAGATCCCAGTTCAGCGCCATGGACGCGCCCCAGGTGGTGTTATCCTTGCCGGGCTTGGTATCGGCATCCAGATTGGCGTCGCGCGCCAGGACGCTGGAAATTCTCCAGCCAGTGGCCGAACGGTCGGTGTCGGCCGGCACAAAGACACCCTGCCCGGCCCGCGTCGTCAGGTCGCTCAGCAGCCGCAGGCCCTGGTTTTCCGACTTGTCCTGGCCGCCATGAACATCGACTAAAACGGTCAGGTCCGGCGTCAGGTCAATGTCCAGCAGGCCACGGGCGGACAGCTTGTCGGCATCGCCCAGGGACTGCCCGGTCTCGCGGTTATGCTGCCAACCCCCGCCCTGTTCGGTGGCGGCGGCAACGCGCATCCGCACCTTGTCATTGATCGGCCCGGACACATAGGCCTCGCCCTTGAAGCTGTCATAGCGGCCATATTCGGCGCGAACACCCCCCGCCGCTGCGGCGGTGGGCTTCTTGGTGACGAAGCTGATGGCGCCGCCGGTGGTGTTGCGGCCGTACAGCGTGCCTTGCGGCCCGCGCAGCACCTCCACCCGCGCAATGTCGAACAGCATTCCCTGCGTCATGATCGGCACGGGATAGGCCACTTCGTTGACATAGACGCCGACGGTCGGCGCGTTGTTGGAGGCATAATCCTGAAATCCGACGCCGCGCAGGCGGAACTGGGCGGCACCGCCGCCGAACGCCGGCTCGATATCCAGGCTGGGCGTGCTGTTCTGCAGGTCGTTGACCCGGGTCACGCCCCGATTGACCAGCTCGCTGCTGTCCAGCACCGACATGGCGATGCCGACATCCTGCGACGATTGCAGGCGTCGCTGGGCCGTCACCACAATCTCAGTCAACTCATCAACCGGCTGGGTCTGGGCCAGCGCCACACCAGCCGGTGTCAGCGCCAGTACACAGGCAACACCACTCAGGTAGATGTTTCTCATTGTAACCCCCTGTCCATATTGGATCTATTGAGCGCGACACATACCGGAACCCGCAGCCGGCCTGTCTTAAAGCAGGCCTTGCCGGGATGGCTTGAAGGTGCATGCGCATGCCCTGGGGGGATTTCCTCTCCTGGATGTCGTGAAGGTTCTTTCCTGCACGCAAACTTCTTGGCGACATTGAAGGGGGGTGGGGGACAATTACCCGTTGTCCCCCACCGCCCGTGGAGCGCGTCAGTTCACCTGACGGATCACCGCGGCAAGCTGGTCGAAAATCTGATGAATCTGCTCCTCACTGATGATCAAGGGTGGGGACAGGGCGATGGTGTCGCCGGTGACCCGGATCAACAGCCCCGTATCGAAACAACGATGGAAAATCTCCATCGCGCGGGCCCCTGGATGGTCGGGGCGCGGTTCCAGCTCGATGCCGGCGACAAGGCCGATATTGCGGATATCGCGCACGAAAGGCGCATCGCGCAGAGCGTGGGCGGCATTCTCCCAGACGCTGTCCAGGCTGGCGGCCCGTGTGAACAGCCCCTCCTGCTCATAGACATCCAGGCAGGCCAGTGCGGCGGCGGCGGCCAGCGGATGGCCGGAATAGGTGTAGCCATGGAAAAACTCGATCCCCGGCCCCGCCTTGCTCATCACCGCGCTGTAGACCGTGTCACTGACACCGACACAGCCCATCGGCACGGCACCGTTGGTGATGCCCTTGGCAACCGTGATCAGGTCGGGCTGCACCCCGAACAGTGCCGAGGCGGTCGGCGCGCCCAACCGTCCGAAGCCGGTAATCACCTCGTCAAAGATCAACAGGATGCCGTGGCGGCGGGTGATCTCGCGCAACCGTTCCAGATAGCCCTTGGGCGGCACCAGGACGCCGCTGGAACCGGACATCGGCTCCACAATGACAGCGGCAATGGTTTCCGCCCCCCGCAGGGCGATGATCTCCTCCAGCGCATCGGCCAATTCCGCACCCCAGTCGGGCTGGTTGCGGGAAAAGGCCATCTTTGCCAGATCATGGGTATGGGGCAGATGGTCGATACCGGGCAGCATGGGGAAGCCTTCGCGGTTCTTCGGCAGCCCGCCCACGGAAATACCGCCGAAACCGACACCGTGATATCCGCGCTCCCGCCCGACGAAGCGGGTGCGGTCGGGAAAGCCGATGGCCCGCTGATAGGCGACCGCGATCTTCAGGGCGCTGTCCACCGCCTCTGACCCCGACCCGGCAAAGAAACTGTGGTTGATATCGCCGGGAAAGAAGGATTTCAGCCGGTGGGCAAGTTGAAATGCCAGCGGATGGCCAAGCTGGAATGTCGGGGCAAAATCCAGTTCGGCGGCCTGGCGCTGTATCGCCGCGACAATCGGCACGCGGGAGTGGCCGGCATTGACGCACCAAAGGCCGGAAGTGGCATCCAGGACATCATGGCCGTCACCGGCAGTATAATGCATGTCCTTTGCTTGGCATAGCAACCGAGGTTGGGATTTATACCTCCTGTTTTCAGTGAATGGCATCCAGAATTCATCGAATGACAAGTCGCTGTCTTTTGGCATTTTCAGTCCCCTCGAACCTGTATTGGACTATGAGGCGGATAGGGACAGGCGGAAAGACTGTTTGTTCATTTACTTAAGTGCTTGTGATGTAACGGTTTGCGCATGAACCGCCCATTTTATCGAGCAGCATTAATTTTTGCGCCGCCGGATCAGAAGCTGGGCGGCGTGCAGGCGCTGACCACGATGCAGGGTGTTTCACCGACATTGCGGAAGCGATGGGGGGTGACACTGGGGAACATATAGGCCTCCCCGGCCTTCAGCACCCGGGTCTTGTCCCCTACGGTCACCTCCAGCCGGCCCTGGATGATCAGGCCGCCTTCATGCCCTTCATGGCTCAACATCACGCGGCCGCTGTCGCTGCCCGGCTGATAGGTTTCATACAGGATCTGCAGCGGTGACCCTTCCGCACCCGACCCGACCTGCCGGTAGGACACGCTGCCCTTGGATATCTCCGACAATTCATCATGGCGGAAAAAGACCTGGGCCTCCTGGGCCAGCTCGAAGCTGAAAAACTCCGCCAGCGACAGGCCGGCGGCGTCCAGTATCCGCTTCAGCGATCCCACCGACGGGTTGGTTCGCCCCCCTTCGATCAGGGAGACGGTGCTGCTGGGCACCCCCGCCCGCTTGGCCAGGGCGCGCTGCGTCAACCCGATTTTGCTTCTCATGCTGCGTAGGCGAGCACCGATTTCCTGTTCCATGAGCCCTCTGGCGTTTGCATACGCTCATTAAAATGAGCAGTCCGCAGGGTTATCTTTTTATTTCAATATGTTACGATAAAAAAATAACAGGCTTGCAGCTTGGGCATGGTTAGCCCCCAATATCAATACCGGGGATGCTGCACCGCCACAGGATATAGTTTCAGCCCCAAACCATCCAGATGTTCATTACAGCATTTGGAAAGATTTTCAATATTCACTACGTATGCCGCGTTGCAGAATAAACACACTTGTGTGTTTATTACAATAAACGACCTGATATTGGCTTGTCATCACATTGGGCATTACGGGAGTGCACGACGGTTCTGGTCGATTATTCATTTCCACGCAAGGAAACCAGTGTGTGATTTTGGCACCGCCTGTTCACACCCTCAACATACAAGGTTCGCGATGACTGACCTTCCCGACCTTTCCGCCGTCGATCTGATCAAGGCCTATGCAGACCGGTCCCTGTCGCCGGTGGAACTGACCCAGGCGGTGCTTGCACGCATGGAACAGCTTGAACCGGCGCTGTGTGCCATGTGGGGGGCGGATGCGGCGGCGGCGCTGGCGGCGGCGCGCGCGTCGGAGGCGCGTTGGCAGGCAGGCACCCCGGCCGGGCCGATCGACGGTGTGCCTATTACATTGAAGGAACTGATCGCGACGCGCGGCATGGCCAAACCCACGGGCACGGCGGCCGGCGACATGACCCCGCAGACGCAGGACGCGCCGCCCGCCGCCCGGTCGTTTGAATCCGGGGCCATTTTGTTGGGCAAAACCACGGTGCCGGATTACGGCATGTTGTCGTCCGGGCTGTCCAGCTTCCACAAGCTGGCGCGCAACCCGTGGGATCTGACGCGCAATCCCGGTGGCTCCAGCGCCGGGGCCGGCACGGCGGCGGCGGCTGGATACGGCCCGCTGCATATCGGCACCGACATTGGCGGTTCTGTCCGCCTGCCGGCGGGGTGGTGCGGGTTATTCGCCCTGAAGCCCAGCCTGGGCCGCATCCCCATTGATCCGCCCTATATCGGGCGCGCCGCTGGTCCCATGACCCGCACGGTCGCCGATTCCGCGCTGTATATGCAGGTTTTGTCCCGTCCCGACGACCGCGATTACATGAGCCTGCCGCCAGCCGACATCGACTGGATGGATATCGAGCTTGACCTGGACAAGGGCCTGAAGGGCCTGCGCATCGGCCTGCTGCTGGATGCCGGTTGCGGGGCACCCGCCGAGCCGGAGGTCGCCGACGCGATAATTGCCGCCGCACATCTGTTCGAACAGGCCGGCGCCATCGTCGAGCCGACGCGGCCCTTCCTGACCCCGGACATGCTGGATGGGCTGGACCGGTTCTGGCGCTGCCGGTTTTGGGCCGAGACATCCAGCCTGCCGCCCGAGCGCTATGAAAAGATCCTGCCCTTCATCCGGGCCTGGGTGGAACCGGCGGCCGGCTTTGATGGCATGACCGTCTATCAGGGTTTCAACCAGATCACCGAAATGCGCCGCCTGGGCGAACAGGCCATGCGCGGGTTCGATTTCATCCTGTCGCCGACAGCGCCGATGCCGGCCTTCGCGGCGGAACTGCCCTGCCCGACCAATGATCCGATGCGCCCGTTCGAGCATATCGGCTTCACCGTGGCCTATAATATGACGGAGCAGCCGGCCTCCTCCATCAATGCCGGCTATACGGCAGACGGGTTGCCCATCGGGTTGCAAATCGTCGGACGCCGCTTTGATGATCTGGGCGTGCTGCGTCTGTCACGCGCCTATGAACGGATGCGCCCGCCCCAGCGTCCCTGGCCACGGCCGGATGAGATCCTGGCGCAGGCCGCAAAACTCACCATTGCCAACCGGGGATGAGGGAGACTGTGATGAAATGGGATGTGGGCGTGAGAGCAGGCATTGGGCTGGGTCTGCTGACCTGGGGATTGGCCATCACGGCCCCCGCCCTGGCGGCCGAGCCGGTGACCATGGAGGCAGAGGTCAGCGACGTGGCGACCATGCCCGACCCGACGCTGCGCCGGCTGTATCTGGTCGGCAGCTTCGGCAATGACCAGGCCGCCATTCTGGATGCGGACAAGGGCAATATCCTGGGCGGTATCGGCATTGCCAGCCTGTCCAATGTCGTGCTGGCCCCTGGCCAGGGCCAGCTTTATGTCGCGGAATCCATCTGGAGCCGGGGCAATCGCGGCGACCGCCAGGACATGGTCAGCCTGTATGACGGCAAGACCCTAGAGCTGCAGGCAGAGATCGCACTGCCAGGCCGGGTGTTCATGGTACCACGACGACAAAATTTCGCCCTGAATGCCAGCGGCAGTAAGGGCTTCGTCTATAATATGGACCCCTCTTCCTCCGTCATCGTCGTCGATCTGACAGCGCGCAAGGTCGAGGGGGTGGTGGAGACGCCGGGCTGCGCCCTGATCTTCCCGTTCCAGGATCAGGGCTTCGCCTCCCTGTGCGGCGACGGGTCGATGGCCACCGTCACCTGGTCTGGCGGAACGGCGAAGCTGGTCAAGGGCAAGCCCTTCTTCGATGCTGAAACCGACCCGATCTTCGAAAACAGCCCCACCGACCCCACCAGCGGGCGCACCTTGTTCGTCAGCTATACCGGCGCCGTGCATGACACGCGGCTGGGGCCGCAGCCCAGCCGAGACAAGCCCTGGTCATTGCAGGCGGCAGCCGGCTTCAAGCCGGCGACGTCGGACCCGCGTGAACTGTCCTGGCGGCCGGGTGGCGAGTTGCCCATGGCCTGGCACCGGACCAGCAACCGCCTGTTCGTGCTGATGCATGCCGGCCATCATTGGAGCCAGAAGGCGCCGGGCACAGAGGTCTGGATCGTCGATCTGGCGACCCGGACCGTGACCAAACGCTTGCCGCTGAAAGATCCGGCCAACAGCCTGGCCATCACCCAGGATGAAAAGCCGTTGCTGTTCGCCGGGCGGCGCGCCGGCCCGATGGATGTGCTGGATATTGAAACCGGCGACGTCGTGCGCAGTTTTGATGCGCATGGCGCGGCCCCGATGACCCCCAACAGCTAAGGGGAAGGTCGCCATGGTGTCCCTGCTGCTTTCCATCCTGACCATCGCCCTGTCAACCCTGGTCGGTCTGATCTTCCTGACGGCGGCGATGGCCAAGCTTCGGGATATGGTGCGGTTCGAAGGGGTGGTGGCGAATTACCGCCTGCTACCGTCGCCGCTGGTGCGGCCGGTTGCCCGGCTTCTGCCCGGACTGGAACTTGGATTGGCCTTGCTGCTGCCGACAGGTTGGGGAGGGGTGGCTGCCAGTACTGCCGCCGCCCTGCTGCTGGTGCTGTTCGCCGGGGCCATGGCCATCAATATCCGGCGGGGTCGTCGGCGCATCGATTGCGGCTGTGGCGACCAGCGGCCGGGCGCGATGTTGGGCTGGGGCCAGGTCGCCCGCAATCTGGCCTTGGGGCTGCCGCTGCCCATCCTGGCTGCCGCCGGGACGACAACGCCCGACTGGACGATCCTGATGCTGGGCTGGGGGACCGGGTTGCTGCTGTTCCTGCTGGACCGGGTGGCCGCTGCCTTCGCCGACCTGAATACCCGTGCCGGCCAGCACCCGGCCCGCCGCCGCCGGACGCGGTCGTTTGCGACCTGATGAACGCTTCTGCCGCCATGAAAAAAGGGGAAGTCCATGATTTTGCTGACCATCTCCCAGGTGCTGACCTGGATCTTGTTGATTGCCATGGGCATCGGCCTGCTGGCCCTGGCCCGCCAGATCGGCGTGCTGCATGAACGCATCGCCCCGGTGGGGGCCTTGAGCCAGGATCAGGGGCCGCGCATCGGTGATGACGTGCCAAAACTGTCCAGCCACCTGTTGAATGGCGGTTTGTTCGATATTGCCGGCCCGCTGCCGGACGGGGCCAAGCTGCGGCTGCTGATGTTCGTGTCGGCGACCTGCCCCATCTGCAAAAAGCTGTTCCCCATCATCAAGCTTTTCGCCCGCAGTGAAAAGGTCGAGGTCGTGTTGATTGGCGACGCCCCTGCCGACGAACAGCAGCAGATGATCAAGCGGTTCGAGCTGCAGCAATTTCCCTTCATCAATGAACGTGAAGTCGGGGTGACCTTTCAGGTCGGCAAGCTGCCCTATGCCGTGCTGATCAATGGCGAGGCCAAGGTGGTGGCCAAGGGGCTGGTCAATAGCCGTGAGCATCTGGAAAGCCTGGTCGTGTCGCATGAGACCGGCTTTCCCTCCATCCAGTCCTATCTGGCCGCCCAGACCAGCAAGGCCGCCTGAACCCCCGGCTTGCGCTCTCCATCCTTTCAGAAGGAACAACCCATGTCGCAATTCGATCATCTGGGGGAAAGGCTGACCCGTCGGCTGGCCGGGCGGTTTTCCCGCCGCAGCCTGCTCAGCCGGGTGGGCGCGGCCCTGGCAATGGCCCCGGTTCTGCCGCTCTTGCCCGTGGCGCGGGGTGCGCATGCCGCCGAACCCTATAGCGACTTTGCTCGCAATGCCCAGACCACCGACGACAAGAAATGCAATTACTGGCGCTATTGCGCCATTGACGGGGTTCTCTGCACGGGCTGCGGTGGTGGCACCCATACCTGTCCGCCGGGCACCCAGCCATCCGCCACCTCCTGGGTCGGCACCTGCATCAATCCCGCCGACAATAAATCCTATCTGATCGCCTATCGCGATTGCTGCGGCGGCAGCATGTGCCGCAGCGAGGCGCATTGCGACGGTACGGAACGGGAAATGCCGGTATATAGGCCCCAGGGTGACAATGAGATCATCTGGTGTTTCGGCCTGAATTCCATGGCCTATCACTGCTCCACCGCCGCCCTGGTCGGCCCGGCATGAGACGCGCCGGTCTGTTCCCCATCCTTCTGGCGCTGTTGCTGCCAGCCGGTGTGGGCCGGGCGGATGGGCTGGATATCTATAAGAAAAATTGCTCGGTCTGCCATCAGGCCGGCGGGGTCGGGCTTCCGGGCAGTTTCCCCCGGCTGGCCGGGCGGGCGGACATGCTGGCCCGCAATCCCGCCGGGCGGACCCTGATGATATCGGCGGTGCTGTTCGGTATGGCCGGTCGGCTGGAACTGGATGGCAAGACCATTGTCGGCGTCATGCCGCCCCTGCCCCGCCTGTCCGACGATGACCTGGCCGCCGTCCTGACCCATATCGCCAGCCTGGAAGGGGGCAAGGCCGCCCCCTTCACAGCGGCGGAGGTGGCGACACTGCGCGCCGGCGTCAAGAAATCACCGACGGAGGTCAATGCCATGGCGCGTGCGCTGCATGGAGGTGGATGATGCGCCCCCTGATCGTCGCCCTGTCGCTTTGCCTGTTTGTGACCGGGGCCACCCGGCCAGTGCAAGCCGCAGATCCGCCAGCCATAAACCCGACGGACAACCCGCGCAGCGCCCTGTCCTCCTTCACCGAACGCTGTGGTGGCTGCCATGGCCTGCAGGGCATATCGGTGCCGGACCGGATACCGACCCTGCGGCATGTCGTCGGCTATTATCTCTGCACGCCGGAGGGACGCGATTATGCAATCCGCCTGCCCAATGTCGCCTTTTCCAAGCTGTCCGACCGGGAACTGGCTGACATGATGAATTTCGTCATGTTCACTCTGGGGGCGGGCAGCGCTCCGGCGGGTGCCAGCCCCTATACCGGGGCGGAGGTCGGACGGCTGCGTCAGCAGCCGCTGGCATCGACGGATCTGCTTGAAAAGCGCCGCGCGGTGGTTACCGGCATCACGGCGAAATGCACCGGCGCTTCCGCCTTATGGGATTATCAGACTGCCGCGGAGCGGCGGGCCAACCTGGGAGCCTATCCATGAATCGCCGCAGCCTTCTTAACAGCATGATGCTTGGGGCCGTGGGCGGCGTCGCAGCCGGGTCCGGCCTGCCCCGGCTGTCCGTCGCCGCCACGCCGCTGGCCGGCGCCCGCCCCGGCGCGCGGAACCTGATCACCGATGTCGCCGGCCTGAAAATCGGTCAGGCGCAGGATATCAGGGCCCGCAGCGGCGTCACCGTGCTATTGCCCGACGCCCCGGCCGTGGCCGCCGTCGATGTACGCGGCGGCGGACCCGGCACGCGGGAGACCGATGCGCTGACCGCCGAAAATCTGGTGCAGACGGTGGATGCCATCACCCTTTCCGGTGGCTCTGTCTATGGCCTGTCGGCGGGCGACGGGGTGACGGCCTGGCTGGGGGCGCAGGGCAAGGGATATGGCATGGCCCGGCCAGGCGTTCCCCTCTCCCCCATTGTGCCGGGGGCGATCCTGTACGATCTGGCCAATGGCGGCAACAAGGATTGGGGCCTGGAGCCACCCTACCGCAAACTCGCCCTGCAGGCCGTGCAGTCGGCCTCGGTGGATATGCAGTTGGGAACGGTCGGGGCCGGGTATGGGGCCATGGCCGGATCGTTGAAGGGCGGTATCGGCTCCGCCTCCATCGTCACCGCCGACGGCATGACCCTGGGTGCCATCGTCGCCGTCAACAGCTTTGGCGCCGTGACGGTGCCCGGCAGCCATAAATTCTGGGCCGCCCCGTTTGAGATCGACAAGGAATTCGGCGGGTTGGGCGTGGAGACCCGGACGGTGGCGCCCGAGGATTGGGGGGCAGCCAAGGCCAACCCCGCCGCCCGCCAGAACACCACCATCGCCTGCATTGCCACCGATGTCGCCCTGACCCGACCGGAATTAAAGCGCATCGCCATGATGGCCCAGGATGGGCTGGCCCATGCCATTCGTCCCATCCATGCGCCCTTCGATGGCGATGTGATCTTCGCCCTGTCGACCGGCAAGGTGCAGCCGTCGGAGCCGCGTACCTTCGTCGTTGCCCGGCTGGGGGCCCTGGCCGCCGATACGCTGGCCCGCGCCTGCGCCCGCGCCACCTATCTGGCCACCCCCTGGCCCGACGCACCGGACAATAGCTGGAAAGCCCTGGCCGGAAAGTGACCGCACGGCAATGAAAAGGTTGTGGGGAGCGGACCAGGCGTGATGAAAAGCACGAAGCCCGCAGGCGACGCCTGTCAATCGGCATTGAAGTTTGGCCACCCCCATGATTTGTGTTTGGCGGTCGTGCAGGTAGTCCATAGGAGGGCCCCGCGCGCGGCGCGGCGTCACGCGCGGGAGGAACCTGTGGACCCACCTGTACGATCTGCCAGGGGGGGGGGAGCCGGGGCGGGGATCAGGCGCAGTTCTTGAACCGCCAACTGTCATTGACGCTGCCGGAAACCCAACCCTGCCGCCATTAGCGTGCATGGCGGCGAACCGCGTCGTAGCTGCCAGCATAGCCAAGCGCCCGCAATTCCTCATGGATCCGGATCAGTGTCAGCCGTTCCCGCGCCGCCTGGGCCTCGTTCGCCAACAGCATGCGGTCCAACTCGCCGACCCATTAGTCCAGCTGCTCCGCCCGTTGGACGCCTATAACCCCGATATACGGGTCACTTCTCCACGCCGGATAACAGACAGTCACAGGGCCGCTCACCTTAGGCAACAATTTTAACTGCGCTTCCCGCGCGGCGGCAGCGCGCAGCAACACTGATCAAACCGTACAACTGATTTCAAGGACGAAGCCTGAGAAGCCGCCTTACCAGGGCGACATCGACCGTAGAACCCAAGCTGGACCCATCAACACGCCGACCGTTCAGCCCTTATCAGCATTTCGACAAACGCTGTTACTTTCGGGGGCCTGAAGCGGGCGGCGGGGTAGACCGTATAGATCCCGCCCGACGGCAGGCGCCATTCCGGCAAGACATTGATTAACCTTCCTGATGCCAGATCATCTGCAACCAAATAATCCGGCAGGACGGAGAGGCCACCACCCGCATGGACCGCCGCCAGCACGCCGGGCGTTGTATCGATGGCGATGACCGACTGCACACGCACAGCCCGTCGTTCAAGATCGCCGCGCGAAAATTGCCAGAACAAGGGTTCGCGCAGTGCCATGTTGGCAATGAACGGTAACGCTGCCAGATCCATCGGGTCGCTGAGAGCGGCAATCCGATCCGCGAATGCCGGGCCCGCGACCAGCAATTGCTCGAACGAGCCGATCTTGCGCGCTTGCTGGCTGGAATCCACCAGCCAGCCGACGCGGATAGCCATATCGACCTTGCCTGAAACAAGATCAACCGTCTCGTCACTGAGCGTCAACTCCACCCGGCAGGCGGGATGGTGAGCCGTGAAGGCCGTGACAACCCCAACGACTTTGGCCGTGCCATAGTCGTTGGGGGCGGTGATCCGAAGGGTGCCGGTCGGCGCGGCGGTCGTCTGCGCGAGTTCGTCAAAGGCATCCTCCGCTTCGCGCAGGATCATGACGCAACGGGCGTGGAACATCCGCCCAGCCTCCGTTGCGTGAACACGCCGGGTCGTTCGGATAAGCAGATTTGTTTGCAGATCGCGCTCAAGCTGCGCCACCTGATGGCTGACGACGGCCTTGGTGATACCCAGCCGCTCCGCCGCCCGCGTGAAGGAGCCGGCGTCAACAACAGCCGCGAAATAAGCAAGGCGGTTTAGGTTCACTGCCAGGGGTCCTGTCTGCGACATCATTGTCAGTCAACAACAGACAATATGTCTGATTCGTTGGCCTTCTGCAATCAACCGACGGATGCCATTGTAGGGGCCAAGGAGATTGAAATGGCCACCGCAACACAGGTTACCTATCTTTTCGACCCGCTCTGCGGCTGGTGCTATGGCGCGTCGCCGGTGATCGGCCAACTTGCCGCCCGGCCCGATATCGCCCTTGATTTCATGCCAACCGGTCTGTTTGCCGGCCATGGTGCCCGCCCCATGGATGAGCATTTTGCAGCTTATGCCTGGACGAACGATCAGCGGATTGCACGGTTGACCGGCCAGCCTTTCAGCGAAGCCTATCGTCATCATGTGTTGGGTGATCGTACCCGTCTGCTCGACTCCGCGCCGGCGACGCTGGCGCTGATCGCGGTGGCCGGTGCGGCACCGGACCTGATGTTCACAGCGCTGAAGGCTATCCAGGCTGCCCGCTATGTTGAGGGCCGCGACATCACCGACATCGCGGTTCTTTCCGCGGTGCTGGCCACGCTGAATGTGCCGGTTCTCGCCGCAAGTCTGGCCAATCCCGATGAAATGCTGATGCACGCTTATCGTTCCCGACTGGAGACCGCGCGCATGGAAATGCGCCGGTTCGGTGCCCAGGGTGTCCCGGCGCTGATCGTGGGCACCGGCGAAAGCCGCCGCCTCATGAACGCCAACGCACTCTTCGGCAGCTTGGACGTCCTGGTCGAGAGCTTGAAGGCCATCTGAGCATTTTGATCCATATGACGAGCAACGGTGCTCGTCCGCTTCTTGGCGTTTCATCGCCCCATCACTGGAGACAAGTTGATGTTCACCCGGAGAACCATGATGAAATCGACCCTCGCCGCCGGGGCTGCCCTGGCTTCAGCCGGCTTTGGCCACGCCGCGGCCCCGCTTGCATGGAAGCATATTCCGGCGGGCCAGAACGGCTTCTTCCGCGCCCCGGTGCTGATCACCGGTGGTTCCGAAGCGCTGCTGATTGACGGCGGCTTCACCTATTCCGATGGCCGGATGGTCGTCGAGGCGGTCAGGGCGAGCGGCAAGAAGCTGACGACCATCTATGTCAGCCAATCCGATCCTGACTATTATTTCAGCCTGAAGCCGATCACTGAAGCGTTCCCGGAAGCCCGTGTCATCGCTGCGGCCGATACCGTGGCGGCGATCAGGGCGAATGTGGAAAAGAAGCTTGCCGTGTGGGGACCGCAGCTTAAAGAGAATGGCCCCCAAACCCTGGCAGATATCATCATGCCGGATGTGTTTGAGGGCCCTGCCCTGTCTGTCGATGGCGAGAGCATCCAGATTCTGCCCGCCGACGGCTTGGCCAACCGGCGTTACCTGTTTGCCCCTGCGCTGAACGCGGTGTTCGGCGGGGTGATGATCTTCTCCGGCGTCCATGTCTGGACCGCCGATACCCAGACCAAGGAGCAGCGTGCCGCATGGATCGCCAATCTGGACAGGATCGCGGCGCGCAAACCGGCCATTGTCGTGCCCGGACACATGGCACCGACATCTGCTACCGATCTGTCCGGTGTGACTTTTACCAAGTCCTATCTGATCGCCTTTGAGGAAGAGTTGGCCAAGGCCAGGGATTCGACGGCCCTGAAGGCGGCGATGATTGCCCGCTTCCCCGACCTGGGCATGGGCGTCGCGCTCGACATCGGCGCCAAGGTCGCTACCGGCGAAATGAAGTGGGGTTGAGATGGGTGCCAATCTTGACCTGATCCGCGCCACCTATTTGGGAACGTCGGAAGAGAACGGCCGCAACCTGCTGGCCGCCCTCGCCCCCGACGTGCGATGGACGGAAGCCGAAGGGTTCCCCTATGCGGGAACCTATGTCGGACCACAGGCGATCATTGCGGGGGTGTTCCACCGCCTTGGTACCGAGTGGACCGGCTATCGCGCCGAGGTCCACACATTCCTGGAGGACGGCGACCATGTTGCCGCTTTCGGTGTCTATTCCGGTACCTTCAACGCCACTGGCAAGTCGATGCGGGCCGCGTTCGCGCACCTTTATCAGGTGAAGGACGGGAAGATCACGACGATGACGCAATATGTCGACAGTGCCATGGTGCAACGGGCGCTGCTGGCATAATCGCAACTGTCAGGGTAATCGACAGCCAACCCAAACAAAGCTGATCGCCGGAAATCGGCGATCAGTTCAGCCGCGACCGGCCTTCTCATGAAGCATGGCTTTGACGGCGGGGGCGACATCGGTGCCCAACAGTTCGATCGAGCGCTGCATGGCATCGGTCTCCAGCATGGCGGAGCTCATCTGGAAGGTCAGGCGGGAAATGCCGCCGAGCGCGTCGTTCGCCGCAAGGATTTTGTCGCGCACCGTCCGCGGATTGCCAATCAAGAAGGCGCCCTGCGGGCCGCACATCGCGTCAAACTGGGCGCGGGTCGCGGTTGACCAGCCACGTTCACGACCGATCTCGGTGAACATATAGGCCCATCCGGGAAAGAAGGCGTCTCTGGCGCTTTGATCGGTATCACCGACAAAACCCATCGCATGAATACCGACCTTCAGCGCATCCGGGGCATGGCCGGCCCGGCGGCCCGCATCGCGGTAAAGTTCGATGAGGGGACGGAACCGATCGAAACTTCCACCGATGATCGCCACCATCAAAGGAAGCCCAAGCGTACCGGCACGCACAAAGGATTGCGGTGTGCCACCAACACCGAGCCAGACAGGCAGCCTGGCCTGATGCGGGCGCGGGTATACACCCTGACCGGTGAGGGCGGGCCGGAAACGACCGCGCCATGTCACCTTGGTGTCTTCGCGCAACTTGAGGAGAAGATCGAGCTTCTCAACAAACAAGGCGTCATAATCGTTCATGGCAAAGCCATAGAGAGGATAGGCTTCACCGAAGGAACCACGCCCAACGACGATCTCGGCGCGACCTTTAGAAATAAGATCAATTGTCGCAAAGTCTTGAAAGACCCGAACCGGGTCCGCTGCACTCAGCACGGTAACGGCACTGGTCAACCGTATCCGCCGCGTGCGCGCCGCTGCTGCTGCCAAAATGATTCCAGGCGCGGAATCAAGAAATTCCTTCCGATGATGTTCACCGATGCCGAACACATCAAGGCCGACCCGATCCGCGGTTTCCACCTCTGCCAGCAGCGTCTCCATTCGATCTGTCGCAGACACCATCTGACCCGTTGCCGGGTTTGGGATGGTCGCCACAAAGCTGTCGATGCCGATTTCCATCTTCAATCCGTATTTCATAAGGTCAAGATCGAGCTTTTCCCGGGCGCGGAGAAGACAAGGAAGCTGCGTGCTTCCTTGTCATGCCTGTCCATTTTTGAAGAACGTCACCTGAAAGGGATCGCCTCCCAACGGCGGTGCAAATTCGAGCGCTGTCAGAAGTCCACGCGACGTCAGGCCGCCAGTGCGGCAATCTGTTCTTTGGCAGCGGCGATTGCACTGGCTTTCGCGTCTTCACCAAGGGCAAGGCCCTCTGCACGAATGATCGTGACGTCGGTCAAGCCGATGAAGGCGAGAACAGTGAGCAGATAACTTTCCTGATGTTCCAGGCTCAGCATCGGGCTATCGCCGCTGTAAATGCCGCCGCGGGCCGAGGCCACGAAAACCTTCTTTCCCTTCACCAGCCCCTCCGGACCATTGGCACCATATTGGAAGGTACGACCGGCAACGGCAACACGATCTACCCAGCCTTTCAACTGAGACGGGATCGAGAAATTATACATCGGCGCACCGATGACGATGATGTCGGCGGCGAACAGGTCGTCGATATAGGCGGCCCCGGTGGCCAGATCCTGACCAAGGGCGGCATTGCTGCCAACCTCACCGCCCCGAAACACGGCCAGATGGGCATCTGAAAGATGCATCGCCGCATCAACGACAAGATCTCGACGGATGACTTGCGCACCGGGATGAAGCGCCTGCTGCTTGGCCATAATATCCGCCGTCAGGCTGCGGCTTACCGAGTAGCCACCAAGAATGCTGGAATCGATATGCAGAATGGTTGTCATAGGTTGATCCTTCGCCCGTCCGGTCAGGAGGGCCTTAGCAGTGCGGGAAAAGAAGGTCTTGAGTGCGTTGAGCATGGGTAAGTGCATGCCACGCGCCAATGCCATGAAACAGCCGGTATAAAGCGATGTTATCCATCGGCTGAGCCGATACAAGGGTGGATTGTTATCAGCATGGTTGCCCCGAGGGGAACTGTTAAGAAATCTTGTATTGTCCACCATCCACCGGAAGCGCTTGGCCGGTGATGAACGAAGCGTCGTCACTGGTAAGAAAGCAAACCGAACCCGCAATATCCACTGGTTCGGCAAAGCGCTTGATCGCCTGCTGTTGCCAAGTCTGGCGTTTGATATCGTCGGGTATGTCCTGCGTCAGCTTGGTCCTCGTCATAGCGGGGAGCACCGCATTGACGGTGATACCCGAATCCGCAACATCATTGGCCAATCCGCGTACAAAGCCAATAACACCCATCTTCGATGCCATGTAGTGGCTCATACCCGGAATGGCGATTCCAATAGAATTGGACGAAATATTGACGAACCGACCCCATTTATTTCTCCGCATTTGCGGGACAAATTGCTTCGCGCTAAAAAAATGGGCATCAAGATTAATAGAGAATGTTCTTTTCCATTGGTTAAAATCCAATTCATCAATATGCTTTTCACTTCCGATGCCAGCATTGTTGACGACAATGTCGGTCCGACCGAAATGCTGCTGCACCATATCGTCAAGACGCTGCCAGTCCGCAACGCTGGTGACATCGCCCGTGACGATCAGGCAATTGTCGCCAATGAGTTGGGCAGTATCATGGGCGGCCTCCATATCGAACAAGACAAGCCGGGCGCCACGCTCTGCCAGTTTCACAGCTATGGCTTGGCCGATGCCGCGAGCGGCACCGGTTACAAGGGCAACGCGTCCCTCGTGGCTGAGTTTCGTCGCTTTCATCCTTGATCCTTGCTCTATGTCTTAGTCGTGCCAATATGGGGATATCAGGCACGACATGTGCAACGGATACAGTCCTAAGGCTCCCCTCCGCGTCAGGAAGCCCGTGTCAATCTGGACCGGAAGGGCAGGATATAAGCTGTCCTATCCCCATACCGTTAGTTGGCATTGTGTTGATGACACACATGAATAAATTTGGTTAGCCTATATTATTTTATATAATCCATCGGTTTATCCGATATAAGGAAAATGACATGCTCGACAATGTCTCTCTCGATCAGTTGCGGACTTTTGTCGCTGCTGCGGACGAAGGAAGCTTCTCCGCCGCAGCCCGATACCTGCGGCGAACACAGTCCGCTGTCAGTGAGAGCATCGCCAATCTGGAGGCACAACTCGCAGTCACCCTGTTTGATCGCAGTGGCCGCTATCCGCAACTGACGACCGAAGGGCGTGTGCTTCTCGCCGATGCCCGATCTGTTGTTGCGGGGGTGGATTGCATGAAGGCCCGCGCAAAGGGAATCGCCGGGGGGATTGAGGCGGAACTGGCTGCGGTGATCGACGTCTTCGTCCCCATAAAGGCGATCGCTGAGGCAGCCCACGCATTTCAAGCCGAGTTCCCTGCCACTCCATTGCGGCTTTATGTCGAAGCCCTGGGCAGCACGGTGCAGCCCGTCATCGATGGTCATGCAAGTTTCTGTCTTGTCGGTTCCCTTCCAACACTACCCGCAGGCCTTCTGGCAGAGCGGATCACCAGCGTTGCCTTTGTGATGGTCGCGGCAGCGACCCATCCGCTGGCTGCGCATAAGGGCCTCATTGCCCGCGAAGAACTGGCGCGGCACGTTCAACTGGTATTGACGGACAGGTCGCCAATTTCGTCGGGGCACGAATTTGGCGTCATCTCGCCCCTAACCTGGCGATTGGCGGATCTTTTTGCCAAACATGCCTTTCTAGTCAGTGGGCTTGGATGGGGGGGAATGCCGCTCCACGCTGTCACCAAGGATATTGCCGAGGGAAGGCTGGTTGAGCTTTCGATCCAGGATTTTCCCCCAGGCGGGCTTCAATTGCCAGTTTCGGCGGTTTACCGCATTGATGCGCCGCCGGGACCGGCGGGCCGTTGGATGATCGAGCGTTTGAAGCGATGCTCAAATGCGGTTCCAGACAAATGACCTGTTGACAGGCCCATGAGTGTGTAATAATGATGGTGACACACAGACGGATAGCGCCATGCCAACCAGTACCCGCTTTGTTGTTGCCGTTCACATCTTGACCTGTCTTGCGGTGACGGACGGCAAGCCAATGCGTTCTGAGGATCTGGCTTATTCGGCAAATACAGGCGCGGTCGTTGTGCGGGGACTTTTATCCCGTTTGAATGATGCGGGACTGACACGCTCGCAGCTAGGAGCTGGAGGGGGGTCTCTGCTGGCAAAACCGGCCAATAAGATACGGCTACTCGATGTCTATCAAGCCGTTGAAGATACAGAGTTATTTTCGCTGCATCGGACTCCACCCTGTGAGAATTGTGCCGTTGGCGGCAACATTCTTACGGCTCTGAACCCAACCTTGTTGCGCGCACGCACAGCACTCGAAGATGAACTCGCAAAGGTGACCATTGCAGGTATCGCTGCTGATGTGGCAGCGATTGGCAGGTTCTCCATTCCACTCGTCTGGTGATTTGGCGCGCCAACAAGTGTCGTTACGTCGACAACACACAGTCATTTCAGCGCCCAGGTGCTGAAATGAGGACCGAAACACTGATCAGCCTTCGGGGCGCTGACGGTTTTCATCTCTTCAAGCCCCTGCTTCTAAAGGACAAAGCTATGAGTATTGGTATCATCGGTTCTGGCGCCCTTGGCTCCAACGTCGCACGCGCTCTTGCCAAAAAGGGCATTTCCGCAACAATCTCAAACAGCCGCGGCCCGCAATCCCTGGCGTCGCTGGTTGAAGAACTGGGGCCCTCGATCAAAGCGGGAACGGTTGAGGAGGCAGCAAGCGCCGACATCGTTTTCGCCGCCGTGCGCTGGGTTGATGCGGAGAAGGTGTTCACCAACTTGCCAGCGTGGAATGGCCGCATCGTCATTGACGGCACCAACCCCGTGGAGTTTATCGACCCCAATTCACCGGATGCCACAGATCCGAGCAATCCGCTTGCAGCCTATGGCATCAAGGCGGTCGATCTGAATGGAAAACATTCCAGCGAAATATTCCGCCAGTTTGTTCCGGGCGCTCGGGTTGTCAAGGCGTTCAACCACCTTGATGTCAACGTTCTGAAGGAGCCGGAGGTGGCGGGCGGCAAGCGCGTGTTATTCTATTCGGGCGATGACGCCGCTGCAAAGGCTGAAATCCGCAAGATCATTGAGGATATGGGCTTCGCCGCGGTTGACCTTGGCGCGCTTGACGTCGGCGGCCCGCTGGCATCCCTGCCCTTTGGTCCATTGTCGGCGCAAAACTTCATCCGAATTTAAGCGCAGGACCGGTATGGACGGCCTTCAGATACCGCTGGCCGCGGCTTCAACGCCAACTAGGGTTGGGTAGCGGCATCTGATGGCTCCACGTATGCCGGTGGATACCCGGTGCGCTCAAATATCGGTTGAAGAGCCAATATTTTCGCCGCTTGCTGGCGAAAGTCGGCAAACGGCGAAATGTGCTGAGGCGGATGAAGGCGACGCAGATGTCGCGGGTGTGCCAAGGTGAAGAGGTCGGGGCGGGCGGGAAAGTTCGGGATTCACCAACCGAGCGCAGAAGCCCGCTCAGCCGCTCCCAAGCACGACAATTTTTGGTCGGCCTGGCTGATCGGACTTGCCCTGCTTTACCCGAACCATAAAAACCTCCATCAAACCCAAATTTTAGGATGATGGCTCTCCACTTCTCCAGGGCAAGTCCAGTCTCGAAAACATCATCCGAAAATCAGACACGATAACCTGAAGCGATTCCCCTGCGCCAAGCGGGCGAAGCATTGGTGGACATGGGATTGCCGTCAGACGTTGGCGTAAACATTATTGCGGATCATCCGGTAGCCCTTGATCAGTTCGCGGATACCAGCGTCAAGCGAATGGGCCGGCATGAAGCCGGTGCCTTCGATCTTGGCATTAGAGACGATATAGTCCCGCTTGTCCGGATCTTCGCCCACCGCCGCTTCCAGGGCGACGAAGTCGGGGATATGCGCCTTGATCCGCGCGCACAGTTCGGCCTTGGACAGGTTGGCGTCCGACAGGCCGACATTGTAGGGACTGCCCTTCATCGCGTCGAAATTGGCGATCCCGTGCCGGAACGCCCGCGCCACGTCGCGGATGTGAATATAGTTCCGCTTGAAATGGGCCTCGAACAGTACAACGAAACGGTCATTGACGGCACGATAGACGAAATCATTGACCAGCAGATCGGTGCGCATGCGCGGCGCCATACCGAACACGGTGGCGAGCCGGAAGGAGATGGCATTGCCATGCTCCAGCACCATGCGCTCGGCCTCCACCTTGTCGATGCCATAGCGGGAGAGGGGACGCAGCGGCGTCTCCTCCGTGCAATGCTTGCCGCTTTCGCCCAGGCCGTAACCGGAATTGGTCACCGGCATCAGGATGCGCTGCTCCCTGCCCATAGCTGACAGCATGAGCCTGATCGCATCCTTGTTGGTGGAGGTGGCGCCGACCGGATCCTTGTCGCACAGCGGCGCCCCCACCAAGGCTGCCAACGGGATGACGATGTCGGCCTTGGCCAGCAGCGGACGGATGGTAGCCTCAATGCGCACATCGCCATTGACCACCTCGAAATTCGGATTGACGCAGGAGGTTGCCAGGCTATTCTGCTTCCACATGAAATTGTCGATCACCGTGACCTTGTGGCCGTCCGCCAACAGGGCCGGCACCATGATGGAGCCCAGATAGCCGGCCCCACCGGTGACGAGGATAGTGCTGCTCATGATAGTCTCCACAGGCGGGTTTCAGGATCAGCGGCAGACCTGGTCCAGGACGCTGTGCAGCCTCTCCAGCTGCGGCGTCAGGTCGAAGGGATGGTTGCCAACAAAGAAGCCACGGTCATGGGCGATGTCGGCATTCCGGATTTCCCCCACAATCGTGTAGTCGTAATATTTGATGCAATCATGCCGCAGGAAATTACCGCCGGTGATGATGCGATAGCCGATATCCGCATCCTTCAGCGCCTGCATGACGTGCGCGCGGTCGATGTCCATCGCCGGGTTCAGGATGATCGGGAAGCAGAAGCATGAACTTTTGCCGTTCTCGCGCTGGATGATGAAGCGCTCATCCTTGCCGAACATGTGGGTGAACAAGGCGAGGTTCTGACGGCGGCGGGCAGTGAATTCGGGAAGCTTCTTCAACTGCTCAATGCCGACGGCTCCGCTCATCTCCAGCGGGCGCAGATTGTAGCCCGGCACGATGAAGCGGTAGGCTTCGAAGAAATCCTCGCCGCGGCGTTCGAACAGCGGGCTGTCGGGCGGCAGGTCGCGGGTCCAGCCATGGGCGCGGATCGCCTTTAGCAGATGACACAGTTCCAGATCATCGGTCACCACCATGCCGCCTTCCATGGTGGAGATGTGATGGGAGAAGAAAAAGCTGAAGGTGTTGAGGTGCCCGAATGTGCCGGCCTTCCTGCCCGCCAGCTCGGCATCCATGGACTCGCAATTATCCTCCAACAGATAAAGGCCATGCTTGTCGGCAAACGCGCGCATGACGTCCAGGGCGGCGGGATTGCCGAGAATGGAAACCGCCACGATCATGCGGGTGGCCGGCGTCAGCGCCGCCTCAAGTTGGTCCGTGTCGATATTGAGCGTGTCCAGCGCGACATCGACGAAGCGCAGCTTCAGCCCGTACTGCTGAAGCGGGTGATAGGTGGTGCTCCAGGAGATGGCGGGAACGATCACCTCGTCACCGCGCTGAAGCGGCCTTTCCTGCTTGTAGAACAGTGCCGCCACGGCAGCGAGATTGGCCGAGGAGCCGGAATTCACCATCACCGCATGCTTCACGCCGAAATAGTCGGCGAACCGGCGCTCCATCTGCGCGACATTGTCGCCCATGGTGAAGCGGTCGGTGGTGATGACGCGCTGGATGGCGTCGATTTCCTCTTGGCCCCAGGTGTTCGCAGCCAGATCGTAGAACATTGGTATCGGTCCGTTGTCAGAAGGGGCCGCGGAACTGCGTCTGGTTGGCCTGCCGGGCGCGCGCGGGATCGGGCGCCCAGCCGGTGTCCCGGCCATTGACCATGGCGTGGACGGCCTGGGCAATGGTGGCGGGGTTGGGATAGAAATGCTGCTCCAGCCAGGGGCTGGTCGGACAGGTCGTGGGCGCAAAGCCCATCCGCTTGACCGCGATGCCGGCGTGCGGCCCCGCCGCTTCCATCACCCGTGCGATAATTTCAGCGCTGGCACCGGCATTGGTCCAGGCATTATCCACCACCAGCAGACGCCGGGTCCGCATCGCAGACGCAAGAATAGTATCGATGTCCAGCGGCGCCAGCGAGATGGGGTCGATCACCTCGCAATGGATCCCCGCTTGCGCCAGCAGTTCCTGCGCGCGCAGGCACTCCATGACCATGTTGGAGATGGCGACCAGCGTGACGGCATCGCCGGCCGTGCAGATACGGGCACGCCCGAACTCCACGGTGAAGGGGGCTTCCGGCACGTAAGCCTCTGTAGGGTACAACAGGCGATGCTCGATGAAGATGACGGGGTTATCGTCACGGATGGCGGCAATCATGCACCCTTTCGCATCATGGGCGTTCGACGGCATTACCACCTTCAGCCCCGGCACATGCATGAACATCGACTGCAGCGCTTGTGAATGCTGGGCCCCCTGCCCCCAGGACTTGCCGATCATGGAGCGTACGACCAGCGGCACCTTGACCTTGCCACCATACATGTAGTGGGCCTTGGCGGCGACATTGACCAACTGGTTCATCGCCAGCATCGTGAAATCGTTGCGGATATGGACATGGATCGGGCGCATCCCGGACATCGCCGCGCCGATGGCCACGCCGGTCATGGCATCTTCCGACATCGGCGTGGTGAAGACGCGCGCCGCGCCGAACTTTTCCAGAAGACCGCTGGTGGAACCCTGGATCGCCCTATGGTCGTCGACATCCAGCCCGAACAGGAAGACGTCCGGATCCCGGTCCATTTCCTGTTCCACCGCTTCGCGCAGCGCATCGACATAGCGCAGGACACGCGGTGCCGCCGGGGGCTCAGTTTGCATAGACATGATTGTACAGCTCCTCGGGCATCGGGGGCGGGCTGTTCTCGGCGAAATCGAAGGCGTCCTTGATCTCCGCCTCGATCGCTGCGTCGATACTTGCCCGGACGGCCGGATCGACCATGTTTGCCAACCGGGCCATCTGATCATTGTCCATCCAGGGCTCGGCCTCATCGCGGCTGCGATATCCGGCCTCGAAATCCTCGTTCGGCCCGACATGTTCGCGCCAGCGATAGGCGTGTAGTTCCAGAAACGCCGGCCCGCCACCCCGCCGCATGGCGGCGATACGCTCGGTCGCCAGCGCACGGATCGTGAAAATGTCGCCATCGGCCACCTTGTCCGCTGGCATGCCATAGGTGACCACCCGCTCCACCAGACGATCCGTGGCCCAGCGCTTGTCCAGCGGGGTGTGGATCGCATAGCCATTGTTTTCGCACACGAACAGAACCGGCAGCTTGTGCAAGGCGGCAAAGTTCAGGCTCTCATGGAAGACTCCCTCCTCGGTGGCGCCATCGCCGAAGAACACGACCGCGACGTTCTGGGTGCCCTTCATCTTCTGCACCAGTGCCGCGCCCACGGCATGGGGGATCTGGGTGGCGACCACGGCTGATGACCCCATCACATTGACCTCCGGGCCGACGAGATGCATGGACCCGCCCTTGCCGCCAGCGCAGCCGGTGGACTTGCCATACATCTCCGCGATCATCCCGCGCAGGCTGCCACCCTTGGCCAGGTAGCTGGCATGGCTGCGATAGCTGCCGGCGATGATGTCCGCCGTTTCCAGCACGTCGATGACGCCAACCGCCAGCGCTTCCTGGCCGATCGACAGATGGACGGGGCTCTTGATCCTGTCCGAGGGGTAGACACGGGCGACCTCCTCCTCTACCCGACGGAGCCGCCGCAGGGACTGGTAGAGCCGCCGCACATCATCGGCACTGGACTTGTCAGGTAACAACACACGTCATCTCCGGCTGAGGCCGATGGGAAGCAAGGAACCTTATCGTCGCATTCAGGACCGGTGAAAGCCATCGGGCCGGAACAGGACAACCTGGCTGCCGATCCGGTCGATGTCGATCGCGACCTCGATAAGCGTGGACAGACGTTCCCGCACCGCCTGCTGCTTTTCCGGTTCGACGAAGAACAGGATGAAGCCGCCGCCGCCGGCACCCAGCAGCTTGCCACCAATGGCGCCTGCCGCACATCCGGTCGCGAATATCTCGTCAATGGATTGCGTCGTCACCTGAGGCGCCAGATCCCGCTTCAGCCGCCAGGCTTCGTGCAGCATCCGACCGATCTGAAGAAGGTCGGCTTCTGGGGTCGTCAGAATGGACTGCGCCTCGTCCACCATCATCCGCATGGCCCGCAACGGCTCGGCGCTATTTTTGAGGTTGTCGATCTTGCTCCTGGCGATCTCCGGCGCGTTACGGGACAGGCCGGTAAAAAACAGCATGAGATGGTCGAGCAAAAGACGTTCCCGCGCCTTGGAGACGATCAGCGGCGAGACCGCGAAGCTGCCATCCCGAAGGAAGTCGATGCGATTGAAGCCACCATAGGCGGCCCAGATCTGATCCTGCGACCCGACACTTTCGCCGATCACCTGCTGTTCGATCCGAATGGCCTCTTCCGCCAGGAAACGCTTGGTCACCATCCGGCTGTTCAGTGCCTGGATTGCGTTCAGCAGGCCAACGGTGAAGGAAGAGCTGGAACCAAGCCCCGATCGGGCCGGCAGGTCACCATCGTGGTGAATCTCCAACCCCGCGGAGACCCCGGTTTCGGACAGCACGGCGCGCACCGCCGGATGTTCGATCTCGGCAATCTCCCGCACATTCTCGATGCGCGAATACACGATGCGGTGCTTGTGCTCGAAGAACGGCGGCAGGTGTCTGACGCTGATATGACAATATTTGTCGATGGCCATGCCCAGGACGGCGCCGCCATGCTCAAGATACCAATCGGGATAATCGGTACCGCCCCCGAACAGGGAGATGCGATAGGGCGTGCGGGTAATGATCATCGCGTGACTTTCGCAAGGCTTTCGGGCGTGCCGATATCGATGAAGCCTCCCTGCCCGACCTCGGCACGGATCGTTCCGGCGGGCAGGCTCTCCAGGAAATCGCGCTCCAGCGACGGGCCTGGACGCTGCACCAGAGCATCCAGCATGGTTTGGGAGAACAGGTAATGGCCGGCGCTGACCAGACCGGGACGATCCAGTGCCGGGACCTTCTCCATGAAACGGGCGATGTGGCCCTGGCCATCGACCGCGATGCTGCCGTAACGGGCAACCGAGGGCACCTGCATACAGAGCAGGGAGAGGCTGGCGCCTTGCGCCCGGTGGCGGGCGACGAAGCCGGCCATATCGACATTGACGAAGGTGTCGCCATTGAGCACCAGAACCGGCTCGCTGGTCAGATGCGGGCGGGCGAAGCGGATGGCGCCTGCCGTGCCCAGGGGTTGGGGTTCGACCGACGGCAGTATCTCCAGACCTTGGGCCGGATGGCGGGCCAGATGATCGATCACCTGGTCGGCGCCATGCCCAAGGCACAGCACCAGGCGGCGCGCGCCGAAACCGCGCAGCCATTCGATCAGATGATCCAGGAACGGCCGGTCGCCGACCGGCGCCAGCACCTTGGGCACATCGCCCAGGACCGGGCGGATGCGCGTTCCCAGGCCACCTGCCAGCACCGCAACATCGACCTGCTCCAGGCCCTTTCCGGTCTGCATCATCCTACCCGTCATGCGGCGGCCAGAGGCTGGTCTTCCAGCAGCTTGCGGCGCAGGCGCGTCTTCGCCATGTCTTCCACATGCTGGCGCGTATCCCCACCGAAGCGCCGGGTCACCATGTCGAGATAGTGCGGGTTGGCGAAATAGTCGTGGAAGGCGTCGTCCCGAAACCGCAGCACGTCGACCGCCCCAATCTTCCCAGTCGGCAAAGGCTGGCAATCATAGCTGTGCTGGGAAAAGCCCGACCAGGTTTCCGGCAAGGCCCAGCCCTTGGCGATGGCAGTATCGTAGAGGGGAGAACCGGGATAGGCCATGCCCGAGTAGAAATTGGCGAATTCGCAGTTGAGTTGCTTGGCGAGTTCCAGGGTCTCGCGCATCGTCTCCAGATCATCATCCGGCAGACCGAAGATGTAATTGCCGATGACGGCAATCCCGGCCTGCTGGATGTCGCGGACGATGGTGATGATATCGTCGTATTTCAGCGCCTTCTGGGCGCCGTCCCGGACGTGCTTGGAGCCGGATTCAATGCCCAGCGCCAGCCAGCGGACACCCGCCTTGCGCAGCGTCTCCAGCATGCGCGGCTTGACCGTATCGACACGGGCATAGGCCCAGAAATTCAGGTCCCGGTAACCGCCCTCGATCAGCAGTTCGCAGATGCGCATCACATGGCGCTCATTCAGCACGAACATCTCGTCGATGATCTTGAACGTGCGCACGCCATAGGTGCGATACAAATGGTCGATCTCCGCCACGACAGCCTCAGGGCTGCGCATGCGATAGCGGTGGGCATCGAACGGCGCATGGATGCAGCAGAACGAGCATTTATAGGGGCAGCCGAGCGACGTGTAGATAGAGGCGTAGGGCTTGCGGGTGCCAAGATCATCGAAGCACTGCCAGTTATGGGCCCGGTAGCGGTCCATCGGCAGCAGATCCCAGACATCGCCATGCAGGTCACGGTCGAGATCCTCGATCAGCGGCGCGCTGCGATTGATGATGACGGCCTCGTTCTTCCACCAGACCAGCCCCTCCACCGCCGCAAAATCGGCGGTCTCACTGGCCTTCAGCGCCTCGATGAGCTGCACGACGGTCACCGGCCCCTCGCCCTTGCACACGAAGTCCACGGCCTCCTCGCGCAAGGAGCGTTCGGGCAAGGCGGAGACATGGCCACCGACCAGGATGATCGGTTGGTCCGGCAGGTGCTCCTTGATGGCACGGCAGGCAAAGCCGGCACCCACCATCTGCTGCGTCGATGCCGATGGCTGGTGACCGAACACCACCATGGCGACAAGGCGCGGGCACAGCGCCTGCACCCGTTCGGCAATCGCCTGCGGGCCGCAATTCTCCGCCTCGGTATCGAGAATGGCGATCGTATAGCCTCGGTCACGGACATAGCCACCGATCAGGCGGCACCACAGGGGCGGCTCGATAGCGGTCAACTCGTTCCCGAGACCCTGGTAAATCCGTTCCCGACCGCCGGGATTGATCAGCAGGAGATCCACTTGCTCCGTCATGGCGACCCTCTCCCCGCGCTCTTCACAGTGCACATGGTTGTTCATGAGCCGGTTCAGAAGCCGGATTCGCGAATGAAAACGGCGGCGGCGCTGCGCCAGACACGTTCGGCGACGCTGCGATTATCGCCCTCGATCCGGGCGACGCCGCGCATCACATGGGCCGGGCCGCTCCCTGATCCGTCCGCCGTCTCGACGTCGAGCACGATGCGATAGACCGCGTCCACCGGGTTCAGTGCCGTGTGGCCGGCGGCGTTCTGCCCCTCCACCGCCACCGGACCGCCATGGATCGAGGCAAGGGCCGGCACATCCAGCACCGCCACACTGATCGGATTGACCTCCCGTACCCTTGCATCCAGCCTGGCCTGCAGCGGGTCATCGGGATGGAAGCGCGCCACCGCCCCCGGATGCAACCGTTCCAGGTCGGCCTCCGTGACATAGCCGACCAGTTCGCCCGGTCCCGGCGCCACGATCGTCGCCAGACCCAGCCTCGGCCCCAGCCAGCGACCGGGCAGCATTGCATCCTCCATGTCGGTCACCATGCCGGACAAGGGCGCGCGGATTTCCAGCCGGCTCCGGCTGTCCAGCAGACCTTGCCGCTCCGCCAGGGCACCGGCCAAATCCTGCTCCATCGCGCGCAGGTGGTCCAGTTGCTCGCGGCTGGACGACAGGCGGGCGATCTGCCCCTGCATCCACTCGATGCGCAGGTCGGTCTGGCGCAACTTGCCCTCCAGATCGGGGGATGAGAGCCGGAACAGCGGGTCACCCTCCTCCACCCGCTGGCCAGGCTTGACCAGCGTCTCCTCCAGCCTTGCGGGGAACGGCGCATAGACGATGGTGAAGCGCTCGGCTCGCCACACCACCGGTACCGGCACGGTGCCGGTCACCGGCAGCACGGTTACCGCGACCAGGGCGATCAGCCCCAGGCCCGTCATGCCCAGGCGGATGTTCCAATGGAACCGGTCCCGCAATTCCCAGCAGGCCTTGGCTTCGGAGATCAGGGGCCGGGCGACGAACCAGCCGATCTCGATGGCGAACAGCAGGATGCCCAGCACCTTGACGGCGATGTGGTAGACCAGCAGCGCGATACCCAGGAACAGCACCAGCCGGTAGATCCAGGTGGCATAGGCATAGATCAGCAGGATGCGGCGCAGGCGGGGCGGCATCGGCTCCGGTGCCGGCTCATTCAACCCGAACAACCATTCCCGCAGGTTCCAGCGTGCCAGCCGGAAGGCGCGATCCTGCAGGTTCGGCACATCCAGCAGGTCGGACAGCAGATAATAGCCGTCGAAACGCATGAACGGCAGGAGATTGATGGCCAGCGTCGCCACCCAACTGACCGTCGCCAGGAAATAGGCCGCACTGCGCAGCGGCCCATCGGGCAGAAAGCTCCAGGCCAAGGTTGCGAACACGGCCAGCGTCAGCTCGGCTGCCATGCCGGCGGCCCCCACCGCCAGCCGCTGCCGGCGCGACACCAGCCGCCACACATCGGTGGTATCGGTATAGAGCACCGGCCACAGCACCAGGAAGGCCACCCCCATGGTCGGCACCCGGCATCCAAAGCGCTTGGCCGTGTAGGCATGGCCCAGTTCGTGGAGGATCTTGGTGCCCGTCAGGGCGATTCCATAGAACAGCAGCCCCTGTGGGCTGAAGGAATGCTGGAAACTATGCAGGAAGGCATCCCATTGCTGCACCAGCAGTAATATCCCGGCCAGCCCCGACAGCAGAACGATGATCAGCCACGCCCGGCTGTAGAACGGCGCCACCCAGTCCAAGGTTGCGGACAGGAACCGGTCGGGCCGGACCAGGGGGATGCGGAAGAACAGGTAATTGTGGATCAGAAACCAGAACCAGCCCTCCTTCCGCGCCGCCGCCTGACGGGCCAGGGAGGCGGTGTCGGTGGTCACGGTCAGGTTGTTGGCCGCCAGGAACTGGTAGATTTCCATCACATCATCGACGGTGGGCGCGAACAGCGCTTCCGCCGCCACAGCCGCCGCGATGACGCTTGGATCGGCATGATGCCAATGGGCAATCAGGGCAAAGGCCTCCGGCCCGATCCGGAAATAGCGGTTACGGACGGGATCGTGGATGGTCCAGCCCGGCGCGCCATCCAGCCCAGCGGGCGCCGGCAGCAACGCCAGATCATCGCGCAGCGCTGGCAAGCGCCGGACGGTCGGTGCAGCCTTAGCCGGGGGAGCGATGGTGGACACCGGATTCAGTTCCATTTCGGATCACACGCCCAGCGTCTGGCGTAACATCGCCAGCGGCCGGCGGAACAGATAGAAGACCAGTGGCACCTTCTTGCCCAGGATCTTCGCGGTGCCGCGCAGACCGATGCGGGGCGGCTTCTGTCCCGGTTCCAGCGCCGCCTTCACCCGATAGGAGAGCACGCCGGCCGCCGACAGGCCGGCCTCATAGCTGGCATGGGTCAGCCTTGCATGAACCGGGTGCAACGGATCGACATTGAGGAACAGTTCGACTGGAGAGCCTTCCTCCAGCACCAGCGCATCGCCGACCGGCACCTGGATGTCGATCTCCGGGGCGGTGGGGTCGGCCAGGGTCAGCACCCGCTCGCCGATGGCCACCGGTTTGCCCAGCCAGTCATTGACGTCGGTGAAGACGGCGATGCCCGCACGCTCCGCCTTCACCGTCACCCGGTCCAGCAGATCGCGGGTGAGGTTCATCTCGGCCCGACGCAGTTCTACCTGGGCGCGAAGCTGGGCCACACGGGCCTTGGTCAGGGGATCGGCGAAGGCGGCCTGGCTGGCGGACAGCAGTTCCGCCTCGGCCTGGGTCAGCCCCTTGCCCGCCACCTCGTACCGGCTGCGCAGAACAGTGGATTCGAAACTGAACAAGGGCTGCCCTTCCGTCACCGGCTGGTTGGGCTGAACGTGGAAACGCTCGATCACACCGTCCAGCGGGGCGGCGACGATGACCGGAGCGCTCGACCTTATCTCCGCCGGGGCCAGGGTGGACATCGACACCGGCAGGGCCAGCACGCCACAGGTCAGCAGCGCCACCAGCAGGGGCAGCCTGTGCCGTCGCAAGCTGAGCCGCCCGCCCCGCCGCTTGACCGCGAGCGCCCACCAGGCATGGCCATAGCATTCCGTCAGTTGGCTGAGCAGCAGCATCTCCCCTTCGGTCCAGGGTTCATCGCGTCCCAGCCACAACCCGGCCAGCGGCACATTGTCCGGACCCGTCAGGGGGCACCACAGCACCCGGGCGGGCACCCATTCCCCCCAGGCATCCCGCATGGCCGGGGGTAGGATGGCCGGATCGACGCTGCGGACCGCCATGGCCGCTTCGGGGCTCCCGGCGCCATCGCCGGCCACGACCTGAACCACGTCCTCCAGCCAGCGGGCGAAGGGAGCGTCCGGCTCCAATACGGCAATGTTCGACACCGCTTCCAGCCTCGGCTTGCCCTTCCCGGCCAGGGTCAGGAAAGCCGCCTGGCGGTAGGCGACCAGCCGGCGGGTCTGGTTGACGATATGGTATCCCAGGGCCGGCACCCCTGCCGATCGTCGCGCCTGGCGTTGCAGTTCCAGCAGCATCAGCAGGCCATGCAACGGTTGCACCGCCGGCCCCGCCATTGATGGCGCGTCTGGCGGCGGGGTGCTCATGGTGCGGCGGCCGGCAGCGCAAAGATCGCCGTCCCGCTCATGCCGGCGGTCAGGGCAGCCGTCGAAGGGACGGGCGACGGTTTGCCGCCGACCAGGCGGGCACTGACCTTCACCGACTGGCTGGCCGGATCGACCCTGGCGCCAAGCTGCGTCACCTCGCCGGGCACGCTGGCCCCGGTCTCGTCGATACGCAGATCGAAGCGCTGCCCCGGCTTCAGCCAGACTAGCCAGGAGGATGGCACGATCAGTTCAATCTTCAGATCACGATCGGACAGGATCTCCAGCAAGGGGGCACCGGCAGGAACGGATTCATGTTCCTGGATGCGTCGTTCAACGACACGCCCATCGAACGGGGCTTTGATCTCGCACCGGCGGGCCTGGGTTTCGAACTTGCGGACCTCGGCGCGCGCAACCTGCCCCCTGGCCTCGGCCAGTTGCACCTCGGCTTCGCCGATGGAGCGCAGCGTATTGAGCTGGCGGTTGACCCGCACCGTCACCTCGGCGGCGTTCAACTGGGCGCGGGCCGCATCCAGCTCGGCCTGATAGCTGGCGCAGTCAAACGCGATGAGCACGTCGCCGGTCTTGAAAGACTGTCCGGCATCGAGCGCCATACGGGCAATGCGCCCGGAAATCTCTGCCGACAGCACCGCATGGCGCCGGGCTTCGATCAGCGCCCGCACCTCGCCCTGGCCGGCATCCTGGGCCAGGGCCGGATAGGCCGGAAGCATCGGCAGGACGGCCATTCCCAGCAGGAATGCGTATTCATGAAAACGCCGCATGACCGGCCGCCCGGCCCTCACCCGCCCGTCCCAGGCGACGGGGCCGTCGGCGCCAGATCCTTGACCCGCAAGGCACTGTTGGCCCGCTCCTGCCAACTGCCCAGCCCCTGATCGACAGCGTTGATCAGGGCGGGTAGATCGGTGGACGGCACCATATTGCCAGGCAGGGGATCGACGCCGGCCGACACCATCACCCTGGCATAGGCATTGTGCAGATCGGCAAACACCAGATCGCGCCGCAGATCCGACAGAAGCCCCGTCACCTCGGCCTGGATCACGCCGAGTTCGCCGGTCTGGCCGGCCTGGCCGCTGTTGGCATATTGGGTGAGGATGCGGTCATCGAGATCCGCCTGCTCCGCCGTCAGGCCGAATTCCTGGTCCAGTTCGCGGAACTGCAGCATCGCCACCCGCACCTGGCTCAGCACCGCCACGCTCAGCGCCTGCCGGCGGAGCACCACCAGATCCTCCTGCGCCTCGGCATGGGCTTTGATACTCGGCGCCGAGACGATATTGATCAGGTTCCAACTGATCCGCGCCCCGTAATCGGCCCAGCGCTGATTCAACAGGAAGCTGTTGCTGTCATAGCGAAGGGCGGCATTGACATCGATGCCCGGCAGCAGCCGCAGCAGCGACCGCCAGGTCTCATCGGCGGAGATGCGCTGATTGTAGCTTTCCTCCAGCAGTTCCGGCCGGTTCAGCAGCGCATAGGTTTCCAGCGCCTCGACATCAAGGTCGAGCCTGGGCGGCGCCTTCAGCGTCTCCAGCGTCGGCAGTTCGACCTCAAACGGCTCGCCCGGCGGCAGCCCCATCAGCGCGCCGAGCTGCGATTTCGACGCCACCAGTTCACGCCGCAGCGACTGCAACTGACGCAGCGTCTCCACCAGCGAGCGGGTATAGGTGAGAGCCTGCAACGGTGCCGCGATCCGCAGGGCCTCCAGCGTGCCGGCATCGTTGCGCGCACCGTCAACCCGCTTTTCCAGCGGCACGATACGGCCCAGCAGCCGCTCCGCCGCCACCGCACGCCAATAGGCGGTGCGCACATCCTGCAGGATGCCCTGCATCACCCGGCGCCGGCGCTCGTCGGCGATCAGCACCAGATTGGCATTCTGCCGGGCCCGCAGATAGCTGACCCCGAAATCCAGAACGCTCCAGGTGAAGCCCAGGTCGCCGGTCCGACG
>Ga0066602_10000360_pt1 | contig 37974 bp, 35 predicted proteins | sample Higcelweek5metaG_FD_59481 | JGI IMG/M metagenome (GOLD analysis project Ga0066602, IMG submission 59481) | Freshwater pond sediment microbial communities from the University of Edinburgh, under environmental carbon perturbations - High... | ecosystem: Environmental > Aquatic > Freshwater > Pond...
GTTGGTGGAGAAGATCACCGGATCTTGCGGCACGATGGCAATGCGGCCCCGCAGGTCGGCCAGGGCCGCCTGGGCCACATCCACCCCATCCAGGCGGATGCTACCCCGCTGCGGATCGTAAAAGCGCAGCAGCAGCTGGAAAATCGTCGTCTTGCCGGCACCGGACGGGCCGACCAGGGCCACCGTCTCCCCCGGCTCCACCGCCAGGGTCAGGCCGATCAGGGCCGATTGGTCGGGGCGGGCGGGATAGTTGAAATGCACATCCTCGAACTCTACCGCCCCACGCGCCGGTAGCGGCATAGGTAACGGATGGGCCGGCGGCTGCACCGGCGAAGGTGTCGCCAGCAGGTCGAACAGCCGTTCGGTGGCGCCCGACGCGCGGGCCAGATCGCTGGCCACTTCCGACAGCGCCCCCACGGCACCCGCCACCAGAACGGCATAAAAGACGAAGGCAGAAAGCTGGCCGCCGCTGATTCGCCCGGCAATGACATCCTGGCCGCCCACCCAGAGCACCAGCCCGATGGCACCGAATACCAGCACGATCACCAGCATGGTCAGCCAGGAACGGGCCCGGATGCGCAGCAAGGCGACATCGACAGAGGCCTCCACCCGCCCGGCGAAGCGCTGACGCTCCCATGGTTCATGACCAAAAGCCTGCACAGTGCGGATGCCGCCCAGCACCTCGTCCACAGCACTGCCGACATCGGCGACGGCATCCTGGGAGGCGCGGGAAAGCTGGCGAACCTTGCGTCCGAAAATCACGATGGGGGCCACCACCAGCGGCACCACCAGCAGCACCATGCCGGTCAGCTTGGCACTGGTCAGCCCCAACAGGATCAGACCGCCCGCCATCATCAATGTATTGCGGAGCGCGATGGAAACCGACGTGCCGATGACCTGCTGCAACAAGGTTGTATCGGTGGTCAGGCGCGACATCACCTCACCCGTGCGAGTCGTCTCATAAAATTCCGGCGACAGTGACACCAGATGGTCAAAGACGCGGCGGCGCATATCCGCCACCACCCGTTCCCCCACCCAAGACACCAGATAGAATCGGGCAAAGGTGGACACCGCCATCAGGATGATCACCACCAGCAGCACCAGCAGCGCCTGATTGAGCAAACTGCCATCGCCCGCCGCGAATCCCCTGTCCACCAGGGCGCGCAGCCCCTGCCCCAACCCCAGCACCGTGCCGGCGGAAACAATCAGCGCCAGTGTCGCCCCCGCCATACGGGCGCGATAGGGCAGCAGAAAGGGCCAAAGCAGGCGCAACGGCTTCAAATCCCGTCGCGCCGGGCGCGCAGCGGTCGCATCATCGGAACGGTTGCTGTCTCTAAATACCAAGGCAGAGCCCTCAATCGGAAAAAGCAGGTGGCATCCACCGCCCACCCGTGGTAACGGCTGCGCGGCCAGAGGGCAACTGGAACACCTGCCGCAGCCCAACCCAGCTTTGCGTTACAGCAATGCGCGATGGGGTTGCCAGCGTGCGTGCGATTGTTTATAAGCCCGGCTTCGTTTTGAGGACTGCCGACCATGAAGACCGATATCCATCCCGACTACCACGAGATCACCGTCATCATGACCGACGGCACCTCGTTCAAGACCCGCTCCACCATGGGCAAGGCCGGTGACACGCTGCGTCTGGACATCGACACCAAGTCGCATCCGGCGTGGACTGGCGTGCAGAAGCTGCTGGACACCGGCGGGCAGATCGCCAAGTTCAACAAGCGCTTCCAGAGCTTCGGCCTGAAGTAAGCTGTTGGGCCCAAGGCCATGCTGCTTGAAAAAAGGCGCCGGTGGATTTCTCCGCGGCGCCTTTTTCTATGGCCGTGCGGGCATAGGTGGTGAAAAAAGCCCCCGGAACGGTTATGCTCCGGGGGCTTTTTGTCGTAACGATCAGGCGTTGAAGTCCAGACCCCAGGCCTCGTACTGGTTGGGGTCTTCCGACCAGTTCTCCCGCACCTTGATGAACAGCATCAGGTGGACCGACCGTTCCAGCATCTTGGTCAGTTCCAGACGCGATGCCACGGAGATGGATTTGATGCGCGCCCCGCCCTTGCCCAGGATGATCGCCTTCTGGCTGTCGCGCTGGACATAGATCACCTGGGAGATGCGCACGCTGCCATTCTCGAACTCCTCCCAGCTTTCCGTCTCCACCGTGGTGGCATAGGGAACTTCCTGGTGGAGTTGAAGGAACAGCTTCTCCCGCGTCACTTCCGCCGCCAGCAGACGTTCGGGCATGTCGGAAAGCTGGTCGGGCGGATAGAGCCAGGGGCCGGCCGGCAAGGCACCGGCGACATATTTCAACAACCCCTCCAACCCGTCACCCGTCAGGGCGGAGACCATGAAGGTGTCAGTGAAAATGCCGTGGCCGGCAAATTCCTGCGCCAGTTCCAGCAGGCGGTCACGCCGGATCAGATCGATCTTGTTGAGGATCAGCAGCGCCTTGCGGCCAGCCTCCTTCAACTTCTCGATAATGCCCAGCGTATCATCGTCGATACGCTTCTGCGTGGCGTCAAACAACACCGCCACCAGATCGGCATCCGTCGCGCCCTGCCAGGCAGCCGCCACCATGGCGCGTTCCAGCCGCTTCTTGGGTGTGAAGATGCCGGGCGTATCGACATAAAGGATCTGGCTGTCACCCGCCATGCCAATGCCCAGAACGCGCGACCGCGTGGTTTGCACCTTGGGGCTGACAATGGAAATCTTGGATCCGACCAGCGCGTTCAGCAGGGTGGATTTGCCGGCATTGGGCGCGCCCACCAAGGCGACAAAGCCGCAACGCGGATTCTCCGGCGCCGGTGTCGTATCGGCTGCCCCTGCATCTGACAGGAAGCGGGAGACGATATCGTCACCGCTCACCGACGGGGTATCCTGTGCCGAAGCGGTTTGCGTGCCATCCGGGGACGGCTTTTTTTCATTCTCGGTCATTCACGTCCTAACACGGCGCAACAATTGATCGGCGGCAGCCTTTTCCGCCGCGCGTTTGGATGGCCCCTTGGCCATGGCCGGTTCGTGTCCATCCACGCTGACGCGGACCTCGAACTGCGGGGCATGGTCGGGGCCGCTGCGGCCGATATCCTCATAAAGCGGCAGTTTCTGCCCGCGCGCCAGCGCCCATTCCTGAAGGCCGGTCTTCGGGTCTTGCGGGGGTGACGCGCGGGCGCGTTCCAACTGCATGTCCCAATGCTGGCGGATGAAGGCGCGCGCCGGCTCCAGACCGCCATCCAGATAGAGCGCGCCGATCACCGCCTCGCAGGCATCGGCAAGGATGGCGGGTTTGATACCGCCTTCAGCCCCCTGTTCCGAAGGGGACAGATGCAGGTATTGGGCGAGCCCGATCTTGGACGCCACCACCACCAGCGCCTCAGCCCGCACCAGGGCTGTCAGCCGACGGGCCAGCGCACCCTCCTGCTCGGCGGGAAAACGCTCCAACAGCCATTCGGCGACCACCAGCCCCAACACCCGGTCACCCAGGAATTCCAAACGTTCATAGCCCCGGCCCACGGCCCGGCGATCCAAACCGCCGACAGATGGATGGGTCAGCGCCTCGCGCAGCAACAATTTGTTGGCGAAGCTGTGGCCCAGGGCCACTTCCAACCCTTCCGCCGGGGCGGCGGCGGTGGATGGCAGGTTCCTACTCATTCAACCGGCTCCCAAAACCGCTCGGTCCGCAAGGCCGAGGGCCATTTCCAGAATTGCCAGACGGATGCCCCTTCCTCCAGCGACAGCAGCACATAACCCGCACGCCCCACCAGATTTTCCAGCGGCACCATGCCCACCGCCTCCGGCACCCGGCTGTCCTGGGAATTGTCGCGGCTGTCGCCCATGGCGAAGACATGACCGGGCGGCACCGTATAGACGGGGGTATTATCCAGCGGATAATCATCGCCCGCCATTTCGATTACCGGGTGCTGGCTTCCGCCGGGCAGGGTCTCGATATATTGCGGGGCGGTGAAGGTGCCGCCGAAGGTTTCCGCAAGCACGAAATCTGGCACCCGCAGGCGGGGAGCCGCCTCTCCGTTGATGTAAAGCGTACCGTCGATCATCTGCACCCGGTCACAGGGCAGGCCGACAATGCGCTTGATATAATCGACCGAGGGGTCTTTAGGCAGTTTGAAGACGGCCACGTCGCCCCGCTGCGGCATCCTGGCGAACAACCGACCGGGTACCGCCTGGCAATCGCGCGTCACCGGGGCAGAGCGATCACCAAACTGCAGGAAGCTGGGCAGCGAGTAGCGGCTATACCCATAGGAGAATTTGGAAACCATCACATAATCACCCACCAGCAGCGTCGGCACCATCGATCCGCTGGGGATATTGAACAGCTCGAAAGAGCTGGTACGTACGCCGATGGCAAACAGCAGGGCAATAGCCACCGTACGGGCCATGTCACCCCAGCCGCTATGGCTGGGGGCACTGCTGAGGGGTTTGACGCGGGCGGGTTTGCGGGTCTGGCTCATACGGGCACGGCAGAGGCGGAGATGACAACGAAGGCCTGGGCATAGGGCGGTTCATCCGTCATCGACAGATCGACCCGGGACAGCATGCCCGCCGGGGTCATCGCCTGCAACCGCGCCAGCGCACCGCCATGGCAGCACAGGGCGGGACGACCGTTTTTCCCCGATATCACTTCCAGATCACAAAAATGCACGCCGTCGGCGTACCCCGTGCCCAGCGCCTTGGAAGCTGCCTCCTTGGCGGCGAAACGCTTGGCATAAAAGGCGGCACGGGTGGCAGGCGTCGGCTTGGCATCGCCTGTTGCACGCTCGTTTCCCGTGAAGACGCGGGCGGTGAAACGGTCACCGAACCGGTCCAGGCTGGCCTGGATACGACGGATATCCACCAGATCGCTGCCGATGCCCAGGATCATGGTCCGACCAACGCAGCAACACGGGCGGCGTCCATACGCGCCCGCATCTCGGCCAACGTCGCAGCCAACCCGCAGAAAATCGCCTCCCCGATCAGGAAATGGCCGATATTCAGTTCCACAATGGTGGGGATAGCGGCGATGGGAGCGACATTCTCGAACGACAGCCCATGGCCTGCATGGCATTCCAGGCCAATGGCCTCCGCATGGGTTGCACCCGTTACCAGCCGCGCCAGTTCCACCTCCCGCTCCCGACCCGGCGGGGCGTCGGCATAGGCACCGGTATGCAGTTCCACCACCGGGGCGCCGACGGCCACAGCCGCATCCAGCTGCACCTTTTCCGCCCCGATGAACAGCGAAACCCGGATGCCAGCGTCGGACAGGCGGGCGATGAAAGGCTTCAGATAGGCGCGGTTGGCAATCACATCCAATCCGCCCTCCGTCGTCCGCTCCTCCCGCCGTTCCGGTACCAGACAGACGGCGTGCGGCTTGTGGCGCAGGGCGATGGCCAGCATTTCCTCCGTCGCCGCCATCTCGAAATTCAGCGGGCGGGTAATGGCGGCCATCAGCCGCTCGATGTCAGCATCACGGATGTGTCGGCGGTCTTCGCGCAGATGGGCGGTGATGCCGTCGGCCCCGGCCTGGATGGCCAGCAGGGCGGCGCGCACCGGATCGGGATGATCCCCGCCGCGCGCGTTACGCACCGTGGCGACATGGTCGATATTCACCCCCAGACGCAAAGCCCGCCCTGCCATCATTCCCATCCTTTTGTACGTTTACGCATCACCAGCCGGCGACGGTCCGCCCTGCGTTGCTGATAGAGCGCGATGAGCGGGTTGGCAACGAGATAGGTGAGCGGTCCCAAAACCCCGCCCAACAGTCCCCCGCCGACCAGCATGGGCAAAAACAGCTGCAAGGGGTGGTCGATCAGGAAGGTGAGCGACAGGTGCGGCCCCTCCCCTTCCCCCGGCGACATGCCCAGCAACAGGCAGCCAAGCCGGTAGGTAGCAAACCAGATGGCCGGATAGGTCCAGGGATTGGCGATCAACGTGCCCACCACCGCCGCCATCATGCGCGCCCGCACCAGCCAGGCCACGCCCATACATAAGGGCACATGCAGCCCGACAAAGGGCGTAAAACCCAGGAAAACCCCCAGCGCCAAGCCCAGGGCAATCGAATGCGGCGAGCCCTGGATGCGCGCGACCTTGATGATGTAATAGCGCCCCTGGCGGCGAAGCCCCATGCGCGGCCAGAGCAGCCGGCGCAGTTGCTCCCCCCGGCTCAAGGGTTGACGGCGCATGAACATGATGGTGTCAAAGCCCTTTCCGGCTTGCCAACCCCCGCCCCGCCAACCGGGTGCCGGGTCTCAGCGCCCGCGTTCCACCGATTGGATCACGGGGGTGGCGCGCAAGGCGGCCATGATGTTGGTCAGGTGCTTGACGTCATGCACATCCACATCGATCAACATCTCGAAATAATCGGCGGTACGGTTGGTGATCTTCAGATTGGTGATGTTGCCACCATTCTTTCCGATCACCGTGGAAAGGTTACCCAGCGCACCCGTCTCATTCGACACAACCACCGACAGGCGACCGACCAGATCATCCGGGCTGTCCGCTGTGGGATCCCATGAGACATCGATCCAGCGCTCCGGGCTGTCATGGAAGCTCTCCAGCGTCTCGCAATCGATCGTGTGGATCGTCACCCCCTTGCCGGTGGTGACGATGCCGACGATACGATCACCGACGATGGGGTGACAGCAGCGGGCATAATGCACCGCCATACCGGGGATCAGCCCCCGGATGGCCAGCGGCGCGCCGCTCTTGCGCGGTTTGACCTTGCCGGCGGCAGCGACCACCTTCTCATCCGCCACCGCAGGGCCGGCGGCCCGATGACCGGGGAAGATGGAATTAAAAACATCGCGCGACCCGGTCTGACCGCTGCCGATGGCCGCCAGCAGATCGTCCACCGATGGCTGCTGATAAATCTTCAGTACCGAATCGAAGGCTTTTTCGGAGTATTCGTAGCCTTCCTGCTTGAATATCCGCTCCATCAGCCCACGACCGAGCTTGATATGCTCGCCGCGTTGCTGGGTGCGGATGAAGCGGCGGATACGGGCCCGCGCCTTGCCGGTGATGACGAAGTTTTCCCAGTCCGGCGAAGGCGTGGAATTCTTGGAGGTCAGCACCTCCACCTGATCGCCATTCTGCAGGTGCGAACGCAGCGGCTGCATCCGGCCATTGATCTTGGACCCGACGCAGGTGTCCCCCACCTGACTGTGAACCGCATAGGCGAAATCGACCGGCGTCGCCCCGCGCGGCAGGGCGATCAAATCCCCCTTGGGCGTGAAACAGAACACCTGATCCTGAAACAGTTCCAGCTTGGTATGTTCCAGGAACTCTTCCGGCCTCGTCACATGTTCCAAAATATCCAGCAACTCACGCAGCCAGCGATATTGGCGGCCTTCCGTGCGGGGTGCCTCCGGCCCGGTGCCTTGCTTGTAGGACCAGTGGGCGGCTACACCCATATCAGCCACAGCATGCATGTCGCGGCTGCGTATCTGCACCTCGATGCGCTGCTTTTCCGGCCCGATCACCGTAGTGTGGATGGATTGGTAGCCGTTGGGCTTGGGCGTCGAGATGTAATCCTTGAAGCGTCCCGGCACCACCGGATAGCGGGCATGAATGATGCCCAGTGCCTGATAGCATTCCGTCAGATTATCGACGACGACGCGGAACGCCATCACATCCGACAACTGTTCGAAGGCTACATTCTTGGCGTGCATTTTGCGCCAGATCGAATAAGGCGATTTACGCCGCCCACTGATCTCCGCTTCAGGGATTGGCGACTCATTGCCAAAGCAAATCGTCTTATTCAGCTCTTCTATGATGCGGTCGACGCGGCCCGCCCCCACCTTCTCCATCTCGTCCAGGCGGATCTTGATGGATTCGTAGGCGTCCGGGTTCAATTCCCTGAAGGCGATATTCTCCAGTTCGTCCTTCCAGCGCTGGATGCCAATGCGCTCCGCCAGGGGGACATAGATTTCCAGCGTCTCACGGGCGATACGGCGGCGCTTCTCAGGCTTCAGAAATTGCAGAGTCTCCATATTGTGGAGACGGTCGGCCAACTTGACCAGAAGAACGCGGATATCCTCCGACATGGCCAGCACCAGCTTGCGGAAATTCTCCGCCTGTTTGGTGCTTTCGCTCTGTTCCCCGATATTTTGCAGCTCAATGCGTGACAGCTTGGTGACGCCATCGACGAGGCGCGCCACCTCTGCACCAAACAGACGCTGGATTTCCTCCAGCGTCGTCAGCGTATCCTCCACCGTGTCATGCAACAGGGCAGTGATAATGCTCTTATGGTCCAGCTTCAGGCTGGTCAGCAGCCATGCCACCCAGATCGGGTGCATGTAATAGGGGTCGCCGCTGGCACGGGTCTGCGACCCATGTGCCTTCATCGTGAAGACATAAGCGCGGTTGAGCGCATCCTCATCGGCATTGGGATCATATGCCATGACGCGCTCAACCAGTTCATACTGGCGGATGATCTTGGCCTGACGGTTCATCGCAGCACCCACGTCAGGTAACGGCCATTAAGCCAGCACGAACCTTCCATTTTCGCGTTATCCGGCCCTGTTAGATATCCTCGTCGGCCAGATCGACGGCGTTTACGTCGCCTTCACTGAAATCGGCACCCAGATCATCATCGGCATCGCCGCCGGCACGCGGGGCATCCTGCACCCAGGCAGCCTCACCGGCCATCAGTTCGACAATCTCCTCTTCAGGCTCATCCTGTTCGGCAACGCGCTGATGACCCTTGATCAGGCTGTTCTTGAGATTCTCCAGCACGACGGTTTCGTCGGCGATCTCACGCAGGGCCACGACCGGATTTTTGTCATTGTCGCGATCAATCGTCAGCTGCGAGCCGGACGCAATGTCGCGCGCGCGCTGAGCGGCCATCATCACCAACTCAAAACGGTTCGGGATCTTCTCAACGCAATCTTCAACGGTAACGCGGGCCATTCCGACGACACTCCAGCCACATGGAAGCTTTTATCTATAAAGCCGCTCCCACTGCATTGCAAGATGCCCGCCCCATCAACAGGACAAGGCAGCCCCCCGCGAGGGATCAGCACACTCCGTTTCGGCGAGCGGGCGAATCAACTGCCCTGCAGGCAGCGCGGCAATCAGCTCATCAATCCCAATCCCGGAGATCGGATGACGCCAACCGGGCGCCACATCGCGCAAAGGCAGCAGAACGAAGGCACGTTTATCGGCCCGGGGATGCGGCAACACGGGCGCGCACGCTTGGCACATGCCATCGTAGTCAATTAAATCCATATCAAGGGTGCGCGCCTCGTTCACCACCCGTCGGACACGGCCGTTTTCTGCTTCCACCTGATGCATCGCGGCCAGAAGGGCGGGGGCATCCAACGCCGTTTCAATGCGTGCCACGGCATTGACGTACCAGGGCTGGTCCGACAGCGGAACCGGTGCGGATTCGTAGAAACGGGAACAGGCGACAAGCCGCACGTCCATTTGCTGAAGACGCTGAAGCGCCTGGCGACAAGTTTCAGCGGGCGTGCTTGCACCGGAAACGAGGTTGGAACCGATACCAATGAAAATCACGTGGCAATTCCAAGTTTTTGTGCAATATCGCGCCTGTCCCTGGCGGCGTTTACATAACGGCGCTTGCTGACGGCGGAATGATGGCATACCGTGCCAGAAATTGGCGTACCCGGGAACGCGCGTTCTTGGCAACCCTGCTGGGAAAAGCGCGAAATTCGGTGAAACGACTGGCGCTGGCAACCGTCAATAACTATTTGCCTTTGGCGGCTGGGCACGGTCAGGGTGCTCGACAGGAACACAATATTCCGCGTGTGTTTTGTTCCATATCTATTTCAAGAGGATGAAATGGCTCGAAAGATTTTCTACCAACAAGAACGGTTGGCAATGTTCATTGACGGCGCCAATCTTTACGCCGCTGCCCGATCTCTGGGTTTTGACATTGATTACAAGCGCTTGCTGGAACTGTTCGCCGCAGAGGGGCGGTTGATCCGCGCTTTTTATTATACCGCTTTGGTGGAGGACCAGGAATATTCCCCCATTCGCCCCTTGGTCGATTGGCTGGATTATAATGGTTACACCATGGTCACCAAGCCGACCAAGGAGTTCACTGACGCGTCTGGTCGGCGTAAGATCAAAGGCAACATGGATATCGAACTGGCCATCGACGTGATGGAGATGGCCGAGCATGTCGATCATATCCTGCTGTTTTCTGGTGACGGGGACTTCCGTCGTCTGGTGGAGGCCGTGCAGCGCAAGGGCGTGCGCGTCACCGTGATCAGCACGGTGCGTTCCACGCCGCCAATGGTCGCAGACGAGTTGCGCCGCCAGGCGGATAATTTTCTGGAATTGCAGGATTTGGCCGCTTCCATCCAGCGCAGCCACGGCCCCCGCTATCAACAATCTCCCCTGGCGGCGGAACATGCACCGCATGATGACCATGCTGTGCAGCCCGATCAGCATCACGACCCGCTGGATTGATCGGTCGTTTCATGACGAACAGCGTCGCTACCCGCGTCCCGGCCCCTGGCCGGGATTGCGGTTTTTGCCTCCGTCTTGCTGATTTCCGCCAGCAAAATCGGACCAGCTTCCCCCACTATCATAATGCGCCCGTCCCGTCCTTCGGCACGTTGGATGGACGGTTGTTGATTGTCGGGTTGGCGCCGGGGTTGCATGGGGCGAACCAGACGGGTCGCCCTTTCACCGGCGATTATGCCGGTGACCTGCTCTATGACACGCTTGTCCGGTTCGGATTTGCGCGTGGCCATTATGACCGCCGGCCTGATGATGGGCTGGAACTTCTGGATTGCCGGCTGACCAATGCTGCGCGCTGCGTCCCGCCGGAAAATAAACCAACCCCGGCAGAGGTGGCCGCCTGCCGTCCCTTCCTGATCGGGGAAATTGCCGCCATGCCCAACCTGCGGGCCGTGGTTGCATTGGGCACCGTATCACATAACAGTACCCTGACCGCCTTTGGCCTGCGGCCCTCGCATTACCGTTTCGGTCATGGCGCACGCCATGCGATGCGACCGGGTGTTGAGCTGTTCGACAGCTATCACTGCTCCCGCTACAATACCAATACCCGCCGACTTACGACGGAGATGTTTCATTCTGTCTTCGACACCGTGCGCGCCCATATCGATGCCGGCTGATCGCAGCAGAGGCCGGGCAGGACATAACCACAACATTTCAGCCGGGTTTGAATGGTGCCTCAGATCAGCGCGCCAACGACAAACCATGCATACATGGTACCAAAAAAACCGGTGATCGTCACAAAATCACGGATATAGGCCAGACGCTTCATCATGTCCTCCATCTGTTCTCCCGGAACAGTGTCAGAACGAACTAAGAACAGCAAGCGCTTTGTTCCCATTTCGTTCGCATGAAGAACGGTGTTCTTCATGCTTCCTGCGCATATCACGCGGATGGAGATGAAGGACTGTCAGCGCATCCTTTCATTGCGGGTATGACTTTGTCACGGCTCTGTCATGGAACGGCGCCGATCACCCTTTATGCCAACGCTGCCTGATAGGCATCCGGCTTGAAGCCGACCAGCAGCCTGCCGTCAATATCCAGCACCGGTCGCTTGATCATCGAAGGCTGATCCAGCATCAGAGCAATGGCCTTTTCCTGGTCCAGCCCCTCGCGCGCCGCATCGGGCAACTTGCGGAAGGTGGTACCGGTACGGTTCAACAGAACCTCCCAGCCCAGCGCCGTCACCCAGCCTTGCAATGTGGCGCGGTCGATGCCGGCTGCCTTGTAATCATGGAAGGCATGGTCGATCCCGTTGCTTTCCAGCCAGGTCCGGGCCTTCTTCATCGTATCGCAGTTCTTGATGCCATAAATGGTGATGCGGTGGCTCATATCCGGCTGGCTCCTTCTTGAATGCCCCTTCCAACGGGGCTGTTCACGCCGACGTCGTAACAGGTCGGTCTGTCATGTCAACCGACGGCGGGACAATGGAAGAATGGGCATTGAACCACTCTGGTACCGGGGCGAGCGCGGTGAATGCACACTCGCCCTTCTGTTGTAACCTTATCCCTTCAACGCTGCCGTCAGAACGCTGGCCAGCGGCGTGGTCGGACGACCGATCAGCCGGCTCAGCGTATGGCTGTCATCGAACAGACCACCCTGCGCCGCGCCGGTATCGGAAGTCGCCAGCAGGTCGGCCACGGATTCCGGCAGTCCCACCTTGACCAGCAGGGCGCGGAAATCGGGCTCAGCCAGGTTCTGGTAGCTGACGGGCTTGCCAACCGCCTGCGACAGGGCGGCCGCCCACTGGGCCAAAGTGAATGCCTCGTCGCCGGCCAGCTCATAGACCTTGCCGGCATGGGTTTCACCCTCGGCAATCACCAGCGCGGCGGCTTCGGCATAATCGGCGCGGGCAGCGGCAGCAATCCGCCCTTCCGCCGCTGCACCGAACAGGGCGCCATGCTGCAAGGATGGCTGGATGAAATCGTTATAATTTTCGATGTACCAGCCATTGCGCAACAGCACGAAGGGCAGGCCGGACGCACGCAGATATTCCTCCGTCGCCACATGTTCCGCCTTCAACGGCAAGGCCGAGGCATCACCATGCAGCAGGCTGGTATAGGCAAGCAACTTCACCCCGGCCTTCACAGCGGCATCGATGACATTGCGATGCTGGGGCAACCGGGCTCCCACTTCGGAGGAAGAGATCAGCAAAACCCGGTCGATCCCGGCAAATGCCACCGCCAGCGCTTCCGGCTGATTATAGTCGGCGACCCGCACCTCCACGCCCTGGACGGCCAGATCGACCGCCTTGACCGGGTCACGCACGGCGACAACGATACGGTCCGCCGGCACGCGGCCCAACAGGGACTGCACGACCCGTTGGCCCAACTGGCCCGTGGCACCGGTAACGAGAATACGCCCATTGCTCATAATGAAACCCCTTATGGTCTCTATTCAAGGATTGGTCTATAATAGAGACTAATGAATAGGCCCGGAAGGAGGCAGTTTTCCATGCCCAGGTTACCAAAAGGGAACCTTGCCCTGGTCAGGGTTGGGTCCGAATCCGCGACGGAGCGCTGGGACAAGCTGGGCTTTTCCCCGCATGACTGTCCGGTGCGCGATGTGCTGGACCAGATCGGCGATAAATGGACCAGCCTGATTCTGCTGACATTGGCCGCAGCACCCCAGCGGTTCAGCCAGTTGCACCGCTGCGTACCGGACATCTCCAAGCGCATGCTGACCCAGTCACTGCGCAATCTGGAGCGTGACGGGTTGATCACCCGTCAGGTTTTCCCCACCAAACCGCCATCAGTGGAATATCGCCTCTCCCCCGTGGGCCACAGCATCCTGGGGCCGCTGCGTGCCTTGGTGGATTGGGCGGAGGCACATCACGCCGCCATCCGGCAGGCACGGCGCGATTTCGATGAAAAGCAGGCCGAGCTGGAATGAAAAAGGCCGGAGCCCTCCCCTTGCATCAAGGGAAAGGCCCGGCCCTTTGCCGTCAGCAGAATTTGATCAATCGACGAAGCGGAACATCTTCGCCGCCGTGCGGCGCACCTTCTTCAGGTTCACCAGCCAGTCGCCGGCGGTGTCACGATAGCCCAGCGGCAGGATAACGGCGGAACGCAGGCCCATGGCGCGCAAGCCCAGGATTTCGTCCAGGCTGCCCGGATCGAACCCTTCCATCGGCGTGCAATCCACCCCTTCAAAGGCGGCGGCTGTCATGGCCAGCCCCAGGGCGATATAGGCCTGACGGGCGGCATGCTGGAAATTCACTTCCGGGTCACGCTGCGGATAGGTGTTCAGCAGCATCTTGCGGTAATTTTCCCAACCTTCGTTGGTCATACCGCGTTCCGCATTCACCCGGTCGAACATCTCGTTGATGCGTTCAGGCGTGTAATTGTCCCAGGCGGCAAACACCAGCAGATGGGAACCATCGGTGATCTGGCCCTGGTTCCAGGCGATCGCCTGGATATTCTCCCGGATTTCCTTGTTGGTCACCACCAGCACTTCAAACTGCTGCAGACCGCTGGAGGTGGGGGCAAGACGGATCGCCTCCAGAATCCGCTCCAGCTTATCCTGCGGCACGGCCTTGGCCGGGTCCATCTTCTTGGCGGCATAACGCCAGTTCAGCTTTTCAATCAGCAAGATTGCCTCTTCATCTCAGGCTATGGGGGCAAAGCGTCCCATATAGCGCATTCAGGAACAGGGGTGATTGATCAGCACCATGCCTGTCCCTCATGTGGACAGCGGCGCTGCATCATCCCTCGCGCCGCGGACAATCAATTGTCCCCCCGAACCGACGCTGTGCCGGTCATCACTCCACCCGAACGATTGTGCTAGAATTCAGTATTTTTGCGAGCCACTTGCAACAGATTCCGCCACGCCATTCGTGCAAGGGCGAAAGACCGATCTCCCATGGGCCTGACATCACTTAGAAATCGGGTATCGCGAATTGTCTGTGCATTCCCACCGCGCCCGCGCACATGAGCGACCGTTGCGCCAGTGCCTGTTCATCGGCCTTGTCACCGCATGCCTGCTGGCCGGCTGCACGGTCGGTCCGGATTATCTGGCGGCATCCCCCAGCCTGCCGGGCAATTGGGCCGATGGCGGCATCCCCGAGGCCCCAACCAAGCCCGACCTGCGCCCCTGGTGGCAGCGGCTGAACGACCCGCTGCTTGACCGGTTGGTCGAACAGGCGGTGACAGGCAACCTGGATGTAGCGCTGGCCCAGGCGAAAATCCGGGAGGCCCGCGCCAGCTATGAACAGGCGGGCGGTGCCCTGTTGCCCAACCTGGGTGGCTCTGCCGGCGCCAGCCGCAGCAAGAGCGGCGGGGGCAGTGCCCGCAGCCAGTTCCAAGCCGGTTTCGATGCCAGTTGGGAACTGGACCTGTTCGGCGCCAACCAGCGCACGCTGGAGGCGGCGGATTACGGCTTGCAGGCCGCCGATGCCGATCTGCGCAACACGCTGCTGACGCTGGTGGGCGATGTCGCCAGCAACTATATCAACGCCCGCACCACCCAGGCCCGGCTGGACCTGACCCGCCGCACCGTGGCAACCCAGCGGGAAACCGCCGATCTGACGCGGGCGAAATATCAGGCGGGTGCGCTCTCCGCCGCAAGCGCTGCCAGCGCCGAAGGCCAGGCCACCAGCACAGAGGCACAAATCCAGTCGCTGGAATCCAGCTACGCCACCTATCTGCACCGGTTGGGCATTCTGCTGGGCCAATCCCCCACCGCCCTGGCTGACGAACTCTCCGCCGCCACCCCCTTGCCCACCGTACCGGCTGGTCTGCCGCCCAGCCTGCCGGCAGACCTGCTACGCCGCCGGCCCGATATCCAGGCCGCCGAACGGCGGCTGGCCCAATCGACGGCCAGGATCGGTGTGGCAGAGGCCGGGCGTTACCCCAGCATCAGCCTGACCGGCAGCCTGACCACATCGGCCAGCAATGCCGGCGATCTGGCCCGTTCCTCCACCATCGGCTGGTCAATCGGGCCCAGCATCAATATTCCGCTGTTCCAGGGCGGAAAGCTGCAGGCCGCCGTCGATCTGGCGCTGGCCCAGCGTGACCAATCCGCCATCAGTTTTCACAGCACCGTGCTGTCGGCGCTGGAGGATGTGGAGAACGCCCTGGTGGCCTTGTCCCGCGAACGCGCGCGCTATGAAAAGCTGCGCGCTGCCGCCTCCTCCTACCGCGAGGCGGCGGAACTGGCCCAGGCCCTGTTCCGCGCCGGCTCCACCGGTTTCCTGGAGGTGCTGGACGCCCAGCGCAGCCTTTATTCCGCCGAGGACAGCCTGGTGCAAAGCCAAGCCAACATCATCAGCAATTACATCACGCTCAACAAGGCGATGGGCGGCGGTTGGGATGGTGCGCTGCCTGCGCCGGCCAGTACACCGGATCGCAATTGATGCCCAGCCCCCAACGCCCGCCGATGCCGCCCGTGATCACCCGCCGCACCGTTCTAAAAGGATTTGACCGATGAAAAAGCGCAGCCTGATCCTGACCGGCGGCGCGGTACTTGTTGCCGGTGGTTTAGCGGCCAACGCCTATCTGAAGCCGCCCGCCGGCCCCAGTTTTCTGACCGCACCCGTGATGACCGGGGACATAGAAGAAAGCATCCTGGCCAACGGCAAGCTGAAGCCGTCGCGGCTGGTGGCGGTGGGGGCGCAGACGACAGGCCGGGTAACAGCGCTGAAGGTGAAGCTGGGCCAGCGGGTGCAGCGCGGCGACCTGATCGCCACCATCGACAGCACCACCCAGGAAAATACCCTGCGCACCCAGAAGGCAGCGCTGGATAACAGCCGCGCCCAGCGCCAGGAAAAACAGGCAACCCTGAAGCTGGCCGAGCAGACGCTGGCCCGCCAGAAGGCGATGAGCCAGATCCGCGCCGTAGCCCAGGCGGAACTGGAATCAGCCGAGGCCACCGTGGCCCAGACCAAGGCGCAGATCGCCGCATTGGATGCCCAGATCGCCCAGGCGGAGGTTGCCGTCAGTACGGCGTCGATCAATCTGGGCTATACGCAAATCACCGCCCCCATTGATGGCACGGTGCTGTCCATCGTCACCCAGGAAGGCCAGACGGTGAACGCCGCCCAATCGGCGCCCACCATCGTCATCCTGGGCCAGTTGGACACCATGACCGTGCGCACGGAAATTTCCGAAGCCGATGTAGTGAAGGTGAAGCCCGGTCTGCCGGTGCATTTCACCATCCTGGGTGATCGGGAACATGTTTTTGAAACCACGCTGGGGTCGATCGAGCCGGCACCGGAATCCATCACCAGCGACAGCAGCATCACGTCTTCCAGCAGCGCGTCCTCATCCTCCTCCAGTTCCACCGCCATCTACTATAATGGTGTGTTCAACATCGCGAACCAGGACGGCAAGCTGCGCACCTATATGACCGCAGAGGTTCATATCGTGTTGGGCAAGGCCCAGGCTGTGCTGATCATTCCCTCTGCCGCCCTGTCCAGGACGCCGCGCGGATATATGGTGCAGGTGATGGAACAGGATGGCCAGGTGCGCCCCCGCAAGGTGGAGGTTGGGCTGAACAACAAGGTGAATGCCGAAATCCGCAGCGGCCTGAAGTCGGGCGAACGCGTGGTTGTCGGTGAATCCAGCGGGGAGAGCAGCGGGACGCGCATGATGATGGGGCCAGCCGGATTCGGCGGTGGTGGTCCGGGCGATGGTGGTGGTGGTGGCCCGCCGCCGGGTGGCGGTGGGCCAGGGGGCAGGTGATCCGATGGCCGAACCCCTGATCGTTCTGGAAGGGCTGTCACGCCGTTTCCCCTCCGGCGATGGTGAGATCACCGTGCTGAAGGATATCAACCTGACCATCCAGGCGGGTGAGATGGTGGCCATTGTCGGCGCCTCCGGCTCCGGCAAATCCACCTTGATGAATATCCTGGGCTGCCTGGACCGGCCATCCGCCGGCAGTTACCGCCATAGTGGGCGGGAAACCGGGGCGCTGGAACCCGATGAACTGGCAGCGCTCCGCCGGGAGGGTTTCGGCTTCATCTTCCAGCGCTATCACCTGATGAATGAGCTGACAGCGGCCGGCAATGTGGAAATCCCCGCCGTCTATGCCGGCAGCGATGCCCAACACCGACGCCAGCACGCCATCGCGCTGCTGGAACGGCTGGGCATGGGCGACCGTACCAGCCACCGGCCCGGACAGCTTTCCGGTGGCCAGCAGCAGCGCGTTTCCATCGCCCGCGCCTTGATGAATGGCGGCAACGTCATTCTGGCCGACGAACCGACCGGCGCGCTCGATCGCCAGTCGGGCGAGGAGGTGCTGCGCATCCTCGATGAGTTGAATGCCGAGGGCAAGACGATCATCATCGTCACCCACGACATGTCGGTCGCCGCCCGCGCCGAACGCATCATTGAACTGAGCGACGGTCGCATCATCGCTGACCGGCGCACCGACCGCGCCCAGCCTGCCCCCGCCGCCAGCGGCACGGGCCGGGCCGGGCTGGGCAGCGCGCCCGTTGCCCCCCCCATGGTTGCTGCCTGGCGTGCCTATCTCTACCGGTTCCAGGAAGCCTTCCTGATGGCGCTGCATGCCATGCGCGCCCATGGGTTGCGCACGATGCTGACCATGCTGGGCATCATCATCGGTATCGCGTCGGTGGTGTGCGTGGTGGCGTTGGGAACCGGATCGCAACAGAAGGTTCTGGCCAATATCTCCAGCCTGGGCACCAATACGCTGGAAATCTTTCCCGGCAAAAGCCTGGGTGACCCCAGGTCAGGCCGGGTGAAAACCCTGGTGGTGGCCGATGCGGACGAGTTGGGCAAGCAGCCCTTCGTCGCCGCCATCACCCCCACCGTATCCACCAGCAAATCCCTGCGCTATGGCGCGCTGGAAGCCAATGCCCAGGTCAATGGCGTGGGTGAGGGCTATTTCGCCGCCAAGGGCGTGAAGCTGGCCCAAGGCCGGTTCTTCGATGCTGAAAGCCGGGAAGCGATCGCGCTGGAAGTGGTGATCGACGAAAACACCCGGAAGACCTTCTTCGCTGAAAGCGGGGAAAACCCCATCGGACGGGTGCTGTTCGTCGGCACCGTGCCTTGCCGTATCGTCGGGGTGACCAAGGCACAGCAGAGCGGTTTCGGTTCCAGCCAGAACCTGTCCGTCTATCTGCCCTACACAACCGTGCAAACCCGGTTCCTGGGTGATCTGTCGCTGCGCAGCATCACGGTGAAGGTGGCCGATGATGTGGCCACTGATCTGGCGGAAAAGGCGACGGAGAATTTCCTGACCCAGCGGCATGGATCGAAGGATTTCACCATCCTGAACACCGATGATATCCGCCAGACCATCACCAGCACCACCCGGACGCTGACCCTGCTGATCGCGGCCATCGCCGTCATCTCCCTGGTGGTGGGCGGGATCGGGGTGATGAACATCATGCTGGTATCGGTGTCGGAACGGATCAACGAAATCGGCGTCCGCATGGCCGTTGGTGCCCGCCAGCACGATATCCTGCAACAGTTCCTGATCGAAGCCGTGCTGGTCTGCTTCACCGGTGGCGTGCTGGGTGTGGCCCTGGCGCTGGGCTTTGGCCTGCTGTTCGCTGCGCTGAGCAGCAGTTTCAGTCTGGTTTATTCGCCCGCTTCCATCATCGCCGCCTTCAGCTGTTCCAGCCTGATCGGCGTGATTTTCGGCTATCTGCCGGCCCGCAACGCGTCGCGCCTGGACCCGGTGGTGGCGCTGGCGCGTGATTGACCCCTTTTCTCGGTTCCCGCAAGAAGCCGGGGCGATCGCCGGCCTCCAAGGGTCATTGTCCATGACCCTTGGTATGGAACCTGCTTGGTCCTACTGCACACCCCTCACCCACGCTTCCAGGTCGTCCCTTGCGGCCCATCCTCCAAGATGATGCCCTGATCGGCCAAGTCCTTGCGGATGCGATCGGCCTCCGCGAAATTCTTGGCCTTGCGGGCTGCCAGACGGGAAGATATGGCCTGTTCAATCGCCGCCTCGTCCAGCGCGACCGCCCCGGCGGGCTGCCACTTGAACCAGGCTTCCGCCGCTCCCCCCAGGAAGCCCATCAACTGCGCCCCCGCCTTCAGGCCGGCCGCAGCCGACTGCCTGGCCGCCGGGTCGCTTTCCCGGTTATAGGCGTTGGCCAGTTCATGCAGGACGCTGATGGCCAACGGCGTGTTCAGGTCGTCGGTCAAGGCGGCCAGCAGGTCGACCGGGACCGCCACCGCCGGCAGGTCGCCCGCCGTGCGCAGCACGCCATACCAGCGGTCCAACGTCTGGCGGGCCTGCGCCACCTTTTCCTTGGTGAAGTCCAACGGCTGGCGGTAATGCGCCGACAGGATGGCCAGCCGCAGCGCCTCGCCCGGAAATTCATCCAGCAGTTCGCGCACGGTGTAGAAGTTGCCCAAGGATTTGGACATCTTGTCGCCGGCAATGGTCAGAAAACCTGAATGCATCCAGACATTGGCCATGACCGGGGTGCCATGGGCACAACGGCTCTGGGCGATTTCATTTTCATGGTGGGGGAAGATCAGGTCCAGCCCGCCGCCATGAATATCGAACACCTGCCCCAGATGCGCCGCCGTCATGGCGGAGCATTCAATATGCCAGCCAGGACGTCCCTTGCCCCACGGGCTGTCCCAGCCCGGTTCGCCTGCCTTGGCCGGCTTCCACAGCACGAAATCGGCGGGCGACTTCTTATAAGGCGCCACCTCCACCCGCGCACCAGCAATCAGGTCTTCCTGGCTGCGGCGGGAAAGCTGGCCGTAATCGGCCATGGCGGGCACATGGAACAGCACATGGCCTTCTGCCGGATAGGCGAAGCCCTTCTCGACCAGCCGTTCGATCATCGCCACCATATCGCCGATATGGCGGGTAGCGCGCGGTTCGATATCCGGGCGCAGCAGGCCCAGATCATCCATATCGGCATGAAACTGCGCCGTGGTGCGGGCGGTCACGCTGTCAATCGGCTCGCCCGACTGGTTCGACCGGTCGATGATCTTGTCATCCACGTCGGTGATGTTCCGGGCGTAGGTCACCTGCGGATAGAGATGTTTCAGCAGCCGGGCCAGCAGGTCAAAGGCGCTGAAGGTGCGGGCATTGCCGATATGGGCATAGTCATAGACCGTGGGGCCACAGACATACAGCTTCACATGGCTCGCATCGATGGGATGGAATTCTTCCTTGGCACGCAGAAGCGTGTTGTAGAGCGACAGGGCCATGGGTCTGCTTTCGGAAGCTTGGTCTTGAATATCAGGCGAGATGAGACGGGGCGACAACGCCCTGTCGACATCGGAAGCGCATCGCTTGGCCTATAAAACCAAAGCGTGCCCCCATACCGTCATCCCGGCGAAAGCCGAGACCCAGGGGGTATAGGCGCAACGACGCAACAGCTTTGATCAACGCTGTTGATAGGCTGGGCGCGTGGCCCCTGGGCCCCGGCTTTCGCCGGGATGACGGGAGAGAACTGGGCCGGGCAGGTCGCGTCATCACGCCACCCGCCCGGCCAGCCGCGCCAGCGCGCGGTCACGGCCGATCAGGGGCAACAGGGTCTTCAGTTCCGGCCCATGGTCGCGCGCCGTCAGGGCGCGGCGCAGCGGCAGGAACAGGGCCTTGCCCTTGGCCCCCGTGGCCGCCCCCACCGCCTTGGTCCAGGCCCCCCAGGTCGTCTCATCCCACACGCCATCGGGCAGCAACCCGGCGGCGGTTGCCAGGAAAGCGGCATCCTCCATCAGCGGCGTGACCGGCGCATGGGTCACCGCCCACCAGTCTTTCGCATCGGCCAGCTTGGACAGGTTGGGACGCACGGCCAGCCAGAAGGCCTCATCCACCCCCTCCAGCCCCAAGCCTGCCAGTCTTTCAGCCACGATGGCAAACGGGGCCTGATGCAGCACCTGGGCATTCAGGCGCATCAACTCATCGGGATCGAATTTCGGCGTGCCGCGCCCGAACTTGGCGAAATCGAACCCTTCCGCCAGTTCAGCCAGCGATCCGGCGGCGGCGATGGCGTCAGAAGTACCCAGCCGGGCGAGGTAGGAGGTCAGCGCCAGCGCCTCCACCCCCTCTTCTTCCCGCAGAGAGCGGACGGAGAGGGAGCCCAGGCGCTTGGACAGACCTTCCCCTTCAGACCCGGCGATCAGCGGCAGATGGGCGAAGGTGGGCACGTCCCCCTGCCCTTCCAGGCCGATAATGGCCTGGAACAGTTGCACCTGCACCGCCGTGTTGGTCACATGATCCTCGCCGCGCACAATATGGTTGATGGCGAAATCCAGATCATCGACGACGGAGGTGAGCGTATAGAGCGGGCGGCCATCTTCGCGGATCAGCACCGGGTCGGACAGGTCGGTCCCTTTGAAATGCTTGTGTCCCTGCACCAGATCGTCCCAGACGATATCCTCATGCAGCAGCTTGAAGCGCCAATGCGGGCGGCGGCCCTCTGCCTCCAGCCGGGCGCGGTCTTCATCGCTCAGCCTCAGGGCGGCGCGGTCATAGATGGGGGGCAGGTGGCGGGCCAGCAGCGATTTGCGCTTCAGGCCCAATTCCTCCGGCGTCTCATAGCAGGGGTAGAGCCGACCGGCGGCCTTCAGCTTTTCCGCCACGTCGGCATAGCGGGCATAGCGGTCGCTTTCGCGGGCATAGCGATCCCAGGTCAGGCCCAGCCAGGTCAGATCCTGCGCGATGGCATCGGCATATTCCTGGGTGGACCGTTCCTCGTCCGTATCATCCAGGCGGAACATGAAGCTGCCGCCATGCCGCGCCGCGAACAGCCAGTTCACGATGGCGGTGCGGACATTGCCGATATGCAGGAAGCCGGTGGGGCTGGGCGCGAAACGGACGGCGATCTTCATGGGGGAACTGCTTTGGCGGACGGGAAATCGGGCCGAAGCGATAGCACGGGCAGCGATTTCCCTCAATGTGGTGTGAAAATTTCCTCCGGCTGGTCGATGCCACGCAGGGCATGCACGCCCAGTGAACGCATGGCGCGGCCCGAACAGCCGGCAAAGGCGGTAGAAACCACCAGCGGGCAATCCAGCCCCTTGGCGGCATCCAGCAGGCGGCTGGCCATGTTCACGGCAGGGCCGACAACGGTGAAATCCAGCCGCCGCTTGCCACCGATATTACCGAATGCCACATGGCCCAGATGCAGTGACAAACCATATTCCAGCGGGATCTGGCCTGCCGGCGGCGCCTCATTCCAACGGTTGACAGCGGCTTCCAATGTTGCAGCGGCGGTCAGTGCGTGGCCACAAGCCTCCCGCGGGTTCAGCATATCGGCGGGGAAAATGGCCAGCATGCCATCGCCGATAAATTTCAGCACCTCCCCGCCATGTGCCTCCACCGCGTCCACCGCCAGTTCGAACCAGTGGTTCAACCGGGCCACCACCTCATGACTCAAGTGTTCGGCGGTATAGCGGGTGAAATTGCGCAGGTCGCAGAACAGCACGGCAGCGAAAATGCTTTCCGCATCGCCGCGCTGAATTTGCCCGGCATAGACCCGTTCGCCCGCCCCCTGCCCCAGATATGTGGCCAGCAGGTCGCGGGCGATGGCCCGAACTACCCGCGCTTCCACCACGGGGGAAACGGCAGCAACGATATGGCCAAGGTCAGTAATATCCGCCGCGCTGAAAGCCGGAACCCGTTTGGCGGCGAAGGACATGGCAGCGGACCGGTGCCGGTCCTGAACTTGGATGGGGATGATGTAATAGTCGGTAAAGCCTTCCGCCTGCAGGCGGCGCAACAGCGGCATCGCCGTCTGCTCCGTCGCCAGACGCACGCGATAGGGCTCAGCCGTCTTATTCACCTGATAGACCGGGCTGGTGAGATACTCAGAAAAGTCGGTCCCGACCCGTTGGGCGCGGTGTGCCTGCGTCGCCTGCCCGCAGAGCCATACACGACCTTCGCCGATCACCTCCGGGTGAAGCAATTCCAGGTTCAGGGAAACCCGACCGATGGGCAGGCCGGCAGCAGCCACCCGATCGATCAGTTCGGTGAACAACGCATCCAGATCGGCCAGCCGGTTCCCTTCCAGCAGCAGCCAGTCGATGATGGGGCGAACGCGGTCGGAAAAGACGGGGGCCAAGGTGGTGAACTCCGGCAACGACGCTGCCAAGTGTGGTTATGCAAAGCCCTCAGGACAAGCCCCGTTCACGCCGGGTGGGTATCTGGATTAACGGTTTGTCATCGCGGCTGTTTGCTGAGCAACAGCCTGATAAACCCGAAAATGCCGGATGCGCAGGTGGCTCTGCGTGGTACGGATGGCGAAATGGCCCCGCGTATAGGGTTCAGAATCGTGGTAATCGAACAGTAATTTACCATCCCGGAAGTAACGGATGGTGGCGCCGGCGGCCAGCAGGGTGATCTTCTGCCAGCGGTTGGGCACCAGCATGTCGGCTGCATTCTGCCGGTCATTTTCCGGCAGCAGGGGCCGGTCATCCTGCCGACCGATATAGCGGCGGAACCTGGTGGTCTTGTTCCAGTTCCCCCCCTGGCCGACATAATAGGTTTTCAGCGTATCGTAATCCTCGAACCTGCCGCTGCGGGGGCGGGCCAGCACATCGCCACCAGGGGCAGCGGGGTCGGTCGCCATCCAGAAGGCATTCAGGTCGCTCACCCGGTCATTGGGGCCCCCTGCGGAAACAGCCTGTGCCTCATATTCAATCAGGACCGGGCCCGACAATTCCTGGCGGAACCAGACAGAGGTACCTGCCGGCACGTCGATTTCCAGCATCCCACCCTGGGCCGCCACCTGGCCGGGCTGGTGCATCTGCACCAGCCATTGGGTCAGACCTTGCGTGAAATCATCGGCGTGAAGGACGCGACCGGCAGTGAAGGCCGGGGCCGGAGCGGCGGCCGCCGGCAGGGCAGTGATGATACCGGTGGACATAACGGCGTGCAAAAAGGCGCGACGATCCAGGATGAACCCCATCAGCAAAAATGCCTGCCTGATCGGAATCATCCCCGCAAGGAGACAAATCCCAATTAATGAGATTCACTTTTATATAATAAAACAAGCCTACGAGCCAAGCCCTTTCTCTGCCCGCAACCGGGCCCAGTAATCCAGGCGCTTGCGTACATCCCGTTCGAAGCCGCGTTCGACGGGGCGGTAGAACTCCCGCCGGGGCATCTCCTCGGGGAAGTAATTCTGCCCACTGAAGCCCTCCGCCGTGTCGTGGTCGTAATTATACCCCTTGCCGTAACCCAGTTGCTTCATCAGCTTGGTCGGTGCATTCAGGATATGCTTGGGTGGCGACAGGCTGCCCGTCTCCTTGGCGGCGCGCACCGCCTCTTTATAGGCTGTATAGGCGGCATTGGATTTCGGCGCGGTGCCCAGATAGATCACCAGTTGGGCAATGGCCAGTTCGCCTTCCGGGCTGCCCAGCCGCTCATAGGCTTCCCAGGCTGCTGTGGCCTGGGTCAGCGCCGCCGGATCGGCCATGCCGATATCCTCCACCGCGAAGCGGGTCAGGCGGCGGGCGATGTAGCGCGGATCTTCCCCGCCTGCCAGCATGCGGGCGTACCAATAAAGGGCGGCATCGGTATCCGACCCGCGCAGCGATTTATGCAGGGCGGAGATCAGGTTATAGTGGCCTTCCTGCGCCTTGTCATAAAGCGGCATCCGCCGCTGCACGGCGCTGGCCAGCCCGTTGGTATCCAACACCGTACCGGTCGGCAGGGCGAACAATTCCTCGCACAGGTTCAGGCAGTAACGGCCATCGCCATCGGCCAAGGCCTTCACGGCGTTGCGGGCATCGCCATCCACCGGCAGGGACCGCCCCTCCTCCGCCTCCGCCCGTTGCAGCAACTGTTCCAGCGCTGCATCATCCAGCCGGTTCAAGACGAAGACTTGGGCGCGGGACAGCAGCGCCGCATTCAGTTCAAAGGACGGATTCTCCGTCGTGGCCCCCACCAGGGTGACGGTACCATCCTCCACATAGGGCAGGAACCCATCCTGCTGCGACCGGTTGAAACGGTGGATTTCATCGATGAACAGCAAGGTGCCCTGGCCGCCCGTGCGCCGTACCCTTGCCGCCTCGAACAGTTTACGCAGATCGGCCACGCCGGAGAAAATCGCCGACAAAGGTTCGAAATGCAGGTCGGTGGTCTGGGCCAGCAGCCGGGCCAGCGTGGTCTTGCCACAGCCGGGCGGCCCCCAGAGGATCATGGAGGAAAGCCGCCGCGCCGCGATCATCCTGCCAATGGGCGCGCCGTCACGCAGCAAATGGTCCTGGCCCACCACGTCGGCCAGTTTCTGGGGCCGCAGCCGATCGGCCAAGGGCCGTGGTGCGGCGGCATCGAACAATCCTGCGGCCACGATGTCCCCGTGCTGATGATCCCGTTCCGTTCGCTTCTACATAGACGCTGCGGCAGCGGAAGGGCAAGGTTATGACGGGTTCTGCACCGATTGGGCGGGCGGGTTGGTAGCCGGTGCTGGCGTCGCGGGAACCGATGTGTCCGCCGCCTTGGCACGGTAATTATCCAGGAAGCTGCGGAACAGGTCAATTTCCGTGATGCGCGATCGGATCGTGGCCGCATCCGCCAACCCTGCCGACTCATCCGGTCGGGTCAGCACGCGGAACGCGTTGGCATCCTTGGTCTTTTCCATCAAGGGGCCAAAATCCCGGCGCAAAGCCTCCATCCCCGCATTATCCTGCGCCAGCGACAGCGCCACGGCCCGTTTGACGACCAGATCGGATTTCCGGGCATCCAGTGCCGTGCCGGACGGCGGTGGCGGGCCGATAACATCGGCCAGGGCCTGGGCGGCCTGCGGCCATTGCTTGTCACGCATGGCGATATCCACACGCAGCAAATTGGCGTTGGACGACTGGTCCCCTGCCAGCAATTGAATCGCATCCAGCCCCTTACCCGACTGGGACAGGGCGCGGGCGCGCAGCAGCCGGCGTTCCTCCGCCAGTTCAGGGGGAATGCCCTCCACATGGCTGGCATCCAATGCCGCCACCGCGTCGGTCGGCTTGCCATCCAACAGGCGGATGCCGGCCAACCGCGTGCCGACCTGAGCCTTTTCCACCCCCGCCAGACGGTACTGTACCTGATGGTCCAGCAGTTCGGCAGCGCGGTCCAGCAAATCGATCTCCACCAGCCGTTCGGCCAGTTTGCGGATGATCAAATCGCCATCCGCCCCCGGCGGGGTCAGTTCGCGGTACTGTTCATAAAGGCCCAGCGCTTCCAGCGGCGGCATCTTGGCCGCACCATCCTTGGAGAATATCTCGGTAAAGGTACGGGTCATGTCCGCCGCGATCTCCTTGGCGTCCGGTGTATCAGCGAACAGGGAGATGGTGCGGCGCATGGTTTCAAACGCCTGGGGATAATTGCCGGCCAGCGCATGCACCTCCCCCAGGCGGCGCAGATTGGCCAGTTCCAGCGCATCGCCCATCCAGGCAAAGCGCATTTCCTCCATCCGCTTGGCCGCCTCCTTGGCGTCGATCTTGCCCAGGTCCAGTGCCGTGTTGATCCATTCCTTCTTGCCGCGCATGGCGTAAAGCCGATCGCGGCTGTTCATCGCCTGTTCGAACAGGCCCAGCGCCTTTTCCTTGTCGCCCAGCGCACGCAGGGCCAGGCCGCGATAGAATTGCACCCCCGGTCCCTGCTGCCCGTTCTCCCCACCGCGCTTGACCACCTTGTCCAAAATCAGGGCCGCTGCCTCCGGCTGGCCCTGATTCAAGGCCGCATCGGCAGCACCCAGTGACAGGCCGACAAAGAAAGGATCGGGATATGTGGCCAGTTGTTCCTTGCGGGCCTGGAACAGGCTATGGGCACCCGCATAATCCTGCTTGCCGGCCAGCGCCGCCGCCCGCCAGAGATCGGCATCGGTTTCCCCCGCCAGCCCCTTGTTGGAAAGATCGGCCAGGGCACCATCCAGATCACCGGTCAGCACGCGTGCGATACCACGCACGGCCAGGAATTCCGGTCGGCGATCCACATCGGGCTGCATTTCCTGCACACGGGTCAACATGCCACCCGCCTCATAGGCCAGACCATTGGCGATAAAGAAACGGGCAAGGTTCAGGCGGCCCCGGTTACGCTCCACCTCCGGCATTTCAGCCAACCTCTGCCAGCGATCCTGCCGGGTGGCGGTATAACGATCCGCCGGCACCTGTCCCCAGCGTTTGAAATCAAACAGCTTTTCCTTTTCCGCTTCTTTGGGTGGCGGGGGTGGGGCGGCGCTGACCAGATCAGCAACTGGCGACAGGCTGAGCCCGCCGGGAACAGAAACCTCCACGCCCTCCCGCACCGGCTGCACCACCAGCCGGTCATCCAGCGGACGGACCACCAGCCCCTGCAGACTGGGCAAGAACTGGGCCTGGGCGAAACGATGGGCCGCCGGCAGATGCGGGCCGGGGGTGGACAGGGGGACGACGAACAATGTGTCACCCACCGCTGGATCCTTGAAGGATAGGACGGTTGCCACATCCGGCGCCGTCACCACCAGACGCGCACCCAGGGCGAATTCGCTATCCGGGTTTATGGTCAGTGCTTCCCCGGGCGCTTCCGGCAACAGGTCGGCCGCGCGACGCAGGCCGACACGCCAGACGGTACCCTCACGCTGCACATGGGCCTGCATCAGAGCGGGCATGGGCAGGCGAAAACCGGCGGCATCCTGCACCGGCACCGGTTCCACCACGGCGTTCAGCCCAGGCACACTGCCGGCAGCGGGGGCCGTTTCCGGCGGCACCGGTCGGTCGAACAGAATGTAGAGATATCCTGCGCGTTCAAAGACGGCTGCCGCCACCCCCACCTTGGGGTCAAAGGGGATGGTAATGTCGTCCGCCACCGGCACGGGGGCCAGTGCGCTCTGCTGCACGGCGGATGCCGGTGCAGCGACCGGGGCGGGCGCCGTTTGCGATGCGCCACCACGGGTGTCGGCGACGGGCGTGCCAGGCTTTGGCATCGACGTCGCAGGCGGTGGGGCGGCAGCGGCTGACGTCGATGACGCCTTGGCCGTCTGGCCGCCCGTCGCGGGAACCAGGGGTGTGGGCGCCCCTTGGGCGGTAACCGCCCCAGCGGCCTCCCCCGTCGCGGAGCGTCCGCGCAGTTCGAACAGGGGGGCCCCTTCCTTCGTGCGGCGCGGATCGGCGGGGACTGGTGGGGAGGCATTGGCAGCCGCCGGCTTTTGTTCTGCCGGAGACGCTGCCGGCGGTGTGGCGACAGCGGCAGTCTGCGGGCTTTTCGGCGCGGGAGGGGCCTTATCGAGAATATCGAAAACGATGCGGGTGCCGGCCCGCATATCCTTCACACCCGCTCCGACCGGAATGCGGAAACGCACGATCAACGCCCCGCCTTCGGTCGATTGGCTGATGCCTTGCACCCGCGATGGCCGCGCCCGCACCAGGGCAGCCAGATTGGCTTGTGCGGCGACCGGAAAGCGGATCGTCACATCCTGGCCGGATTGGTCCAGCGTATAGGGCGTGTTGGCGGGCCAGTCGAAAACCAGCCTCGTATAGGTCGGATGCACACCGCTGCGTACCGGCACACTCTGCGTCGAAGCCGCGACGGCAGGGGCCGGTTGCGGTTGCTGAGCGTGAAGGGATGCAAAAGGCAACAGCGTCAGAGCCGCTGTCATGGTGGTGAATACCAAGAGCAATGGACGACGACTCATCGGGCATCCCCATGGTCGCGGACCACCAGTTCAACCCGGCGGGCCTGGGCATTCTGTTCCGTGCCGCCGCCTACATCACCCGCCCGCGCGTCGCCATGCCCACGCGTGGTAATGGGACGCAGATATCCGGCGGTACGCAGGGCATCGGCCACGGCCTGGGCCCGGGCAAGCGACAATTCCCAGTTGGATGGCCAATGGCTGCCGGCTGGCGTGGCATCAGCATGGCCGACCACCTCCAGCGCGTTGCCCAGATTGCCCGCAACGCCGGCCATCACGAAAAGCGCCTCCCGCCCCGCCCCTGCCAGATCAGCCTGCCCTGGCGCGAACAGCAGATCGCCCGGCAGCGACAGCACCAGCCCGCCCGGCTCCCGCCACATGCGGATATCCGCCAGCGCCGGATTGCCCGGTAGCAGATTTTCAAAGACCCGACGCAAATAGCCAAGATCCGCTGCTTTATCCCGGTTCAGGCTTTCCGCTGTCAGCGCGGCGGTGGGGGGCTTGGCACCAATGCCGCCGCTGCTGTCGCCCGGCACCACGCCCAGCGCCTTCTGGTAACGCGCCGGATCGGGTTCCGACATGGAATAGAGCATCACGAAGAAGGTCAGCATCAGGCAAATCAGGTCAGTGAAGGTTACCAACCAAGCCTTGCCCTCCGTCGTGGCGGGATTGGGAAGCAGTTTCAGCAGCGGGAAAGCGGATTTCATCGTGCCCCCCCTCTGCCCACGGCCACCGACCGGCTGTCGGTCAGGCTGAAAACCAAACGCACCTGCCCAGCCGGATCGGTCGGTTCCAACCCGATGGAAAAGGCGGTCGCCGGGGCGCCATTGGCCACCAGCGCCCGGGCCACCGCACCGGCCCGCGCCACAAAGGGCGCCGTATCGGGCTGCCCCTTGATCCCCATCAGCAGGTCACCTGCCACCTGGACACCAGTCCGGCGCGGCAGCAGGGCACCGGTCATCCGGTCCAACAACGCCACCCGGTCGGCCCGCACGGCACCATCGGGCCCGAACAGGCTATCGGCGGGCATGATGACGCTGAGGGTCAGCCCATCGGCGCTGGTATCCACCTTGGAAAGCGGCACCTCGCTGCGGACCTGGTCACCCAGGCTGGCGATGGCCTGCAACGCATCCCCCATCGCCTGGTCATGCGCCTTTTCCCCCCGGTCCCCGGATAGCAACCGGGGCATCGAGAAGGCCTGGTCAACACTGCGCAGCACTGCGCCGACCTTCTGATCATGGAAATGCGACACCGCGTTCAACAGAATAAAGAATGCCAGCAGCAGCATGAAAACGCCGAGATAGACGAGCATCGCCCCACCCCCACCATCCCCATCGGCGGCAGAAGCCGCCGATGGGTGGAAAAAGCGTTCATCGCTTTGGCCAGGGGACTGGGACATTCATCCTCGAACGGCGGCGGTCAATCGAAAAGCGAATCAATAAAGGCCTGATCGATGCCGGAACCCGGCATGGAGGGGCCATGCAGCAGGTCGGTATCGGGAACTGCAATGGCGGTGACCGGCACGTCAGGTGTGACCGGATGGCGACGTTCCACCTGTTCACCCAAGGCCACCAGCAGCGCCTCCACTTTCTGCTCGATATGTTTGAGCGCACGCACCACCTTGGTGATACGCTGGCCGGTAATGTCCTGGAAGTTGCAAGCTTCATAGATGCCGGTGGTGATGTCCATCAGCTTGGAGGAAACGGCAGCCGGCACATCGCCGGCCAGTGCCATCATCTGATCGCAGGCATCCATGATGCGGTTGGTCGCATCCTCCGTGGCACCCACAACCGCATCCAGTTCGTCGGTAGCCAGCGGAATATGTTCGGCATGGATATCGGCCGGCTGGATCGCGGCGATTTCCTTCTTGGCTGTGTTGATGAACCGGGCCAGCGCCTCCAGTTCGGAATAAATCCGCAGGTCGTGCTGGGACAGTTCCCCCCCCATGGAGGTGATGACGGTGGCGACGATCCCCGCCACCTCGTCCCGTGACAGGGGTAGGCGCGCCTCCTGCCGGGCCAGTTCCAGACGTTCCTTCAGGGCGGGATCGACAGCGGTGCGGAGCATCTGGACACCTTTGGCAGACATTCAGGTTCGAAGAAAAGGCGGTTAAACAGGATGTGAAAACCTGTCCGGCCACGACCGGACCCGGTGGCGGAGCAACGTTCCGCCGCCTACATACAATTATTCGGGCACGGTTGGCAGCCTCTTCCGTTCCGCCAGCAGGATTGTAACCTCTTGCGCACGCGCCGAATCCATCGCGGCCAGCACCGGGGCGGCCTTGGCTTCCTTCATGCGGCTGATCACATTCAACAGCACCTTGTTTTCCAGACTGTTGAATATCTTCGCTGCATCAGCCGGCTTCATCGTTTCATAGATCTTCACCAGACTGTCCAACTGGGTCTGCTGTTCGGCATTCACCGTCGTCAACAGGCCCTGGATCTCCTGCTTCAGCTTCTGCAATTCCGCGATCTTCTGATCAAAGCGGGATTCGGCAGCCACTAACATGGCTTCCCGCATGTCAAGGTCGCGGGCGCGCTGATCCAGTTGTTCGCGCCGCTCCTGCAGACGTTGGAGGATTTCCACCTCCTTCGGCGTGAAGCTCTGGCCCGGAGCGCCGGAAGGCGCGGCAGCAGCCGGGGTGGCATGATCACCCCCATGTTCCACCGCCGGGGCGGGGCTTGCCGGCGGGCTGGGGGCATTGGCCGGTTCCTCCTTCGCCGGGGCGGGGGGATTGGCCTGTGCGACCTGAACCGGTACAGCCGCATGGGCAGGATCGGCTTTCACCGGCAGGCCCTGGGGGGGCTGTTCCTCCGCCACGGAGGCCGGTACGGGGTTGAAGGCGGCACCGGTGGTGACCGCCATCCAGATATCCCCCACCTTGACGCCGATCAACAGACAGGCCGCCAGGATGGTGGCGGGCAACAGGCCCGGTCGCAGCAGCGGCCTGCGAGGTTTTGCGGGCGGACGCGGTGAGACACGGCGTTTTCCCGTCGGCGCTTTGGCCGGGGAACGGGGTGCTGCCCCCTTGGGCGGGGCCGTGCTCTTGGCGGCGGGCATTGCCGGCGTGCCGGGGGAACCGCTCATGGCCGCAGATTCTCCAACGCCTGCAGCAGTTCCTTTTCCGCGCGCGAACGGGGCTCAGCCCCGCCCGACGAAGATGGAGGCGAGGCCGGGCGCGCCGGTGGCAGCTGCTGCGACGCCGCGCGGGACGGCGTGGCGGGGGCGGCCGTCAATGGCGGCGGGGATGATGGCTGTGCCGCCTGCCGCGCCTTGCCGGACGCCTGTTCCAGCCGGTTGGCCAACCCATCCGCGGCTTGCACGATCAGTTCCATCTCCTCCTTCAAGGTGCGCGCGCGGGTGATCAGGGCAGACAGCGCCTCCCCCGACTCCAACGCCGCCCTGCGCATGCCTTTCACGGAACTGTCGGCTTGGGCGGTGGCTTCGGCGAAGCCCTTCACCAGTTCCTCCAGTTCCGCCCGGCTTTCCTTGACGGCGGAAAGCTGTTTGTTCAGCCGCACGGCATAGATGATGGTGGCGACCAGCAGGCCGATAACGGCGATATCCAGCAGCAGGGACAGCAGGCCGGGGATCATGGCTGCGACTCCGGTTTCGGGGCTTCGCGGTCGATCCGCACGGCGATGTTGCCGCCCTTGCGGCCCATGCGACCGAGGAACATCGGCACATCACCGCAACGCAGCTCGATCGTTTCGTCCGGTGCCACGTTCAACAGAACGCGGCTGCCGACACGCCAGGCCAGCACCTCGCTCAAGGGCAGCACGATTTCATCCAGGACAGCGGACAAGTGAACATCGGTCTGCCAAAGCTCCGAGGCAAGGTGGGTTTCCCAGATGCTATCACGGCCGAATTTCTCACCCATGAACATCTGGAGCAGCAATTCACGCACCGGCTCCAACGTGGCATAGGGGATCAGCAGTTCCAGGCGACCGCCCCGATCCTCCATGTCGATGCGCAGCTTCACCAGCACGGCGGCGTTGGCCTGACGGGCAATGGTAGCGAAACGCGGGTTGGTCTCCAGCCGGTCGAAACGGAAGGTGACGGGCGACAGCGGATCGAACGCTGCCGACAGGTCGGACAGCACCACATGCACCATCCGCTCCACCAGATTGCGTTCGATGGTGGTGTAGGGGCGGCCTTCGATGCGCATGGCCGCCGTACCCCGACGCCCCCCCAGCAGCACGTCCACGATGGAATAGATCAGGGCCGAATCGATCACCATCAGCCCGTAATTGTCCCATTCCTCCGCCTTGAACACGGCCAGCATGGCCGGCAGCGGGATGGAATTCAGGTAATCACCGAAGCGCACGGAACTGATCTGATCCAGCGACACTTCCACGTTGTCGGAGGTGAAATTGCGTAGACTCGTCGACATCATGCGGACAAGGCGGTCGAAGACCACCTCCAGCATGGGCAGGCGTTCGTAATTGACCAGGGCGGAGTTGACCAGCGCCATGACGCCGGTATTGTCGCCGTCCCCGGCGCCATCCTTGTCAAAGCCCAGCAGACTGTCGATTTCGTCCTGGTTCAGAACGCGGGTGGCCCCACCGCCGCCACCGCCACCCATTTCGCCAAAGGCGTCGCCGGCCCCTTCATCGGCCATGGCCGCCCACTCGGCGGCCATGCGTTCCTCTTCGCTCAGCTCCTCAGGACCGGCCATGGTTCCCCATCCCTTCCATCATTGCTGAACCAGGAATTCACTAATCAGCACGTCCTTCACCTTCAAGGGGGCGACAGCCATATTGACCCGCAGCAACAATTCCTCGCGCAACCGGTACATGCCGGCAGAACCGCGCAGGTCATCCATCCGCAATTCGCGCAGATAGACCTGGAAACCATCGGTGATGCGAGGAAGCGCCAATTCAACGGCAGCCTTGTGTTCCGGACGCTCCACCTCCACTGAAATGCCGAGCTTCAGCAAGGTGGCCCGACGTTCACCGGTATTCAGATTCACCAGCATGTCGGGCACCGGCACATACTGGGGTGGACCGTTGTAGGGTGGCAGCTCTGGCTCGTGCTTTTCCTCCGCATGCTCCCCGTCAGCCTTCTTGCCAAGAAGACCGTCCAGCATGCCGGTGAAGAAGGCAGCGGCACCGCCCCCCACGATCAACAGGATCGGCAGCACGATGAACAGAACGATCTTCTTTCCGCTCAGCTTTTTGCGCTGCTGTTCATGTTCGCTCGACCCGCCACCATCGGTTTCCATGGCCGTCATTTATGAACCCGTCCCCAACGCCATGTTCCGCCCACCTGGTTCCAGCAAACCAGCCCTACCGGTTCTCCGGTAAAAGCGCTGCTTTCACCTCATCCTAATCATGCGGTGGTTAACAAGCGCTTTCAACCGTTTCCACGGTTTTGCTGAAAAAGCCTGTGAGAATGGGGCGGCAAGGATACAGCGGTCACCGGTCCGGCGATCAGGATCGCAAACGGCTTTGGCATTTTATGTCCGCATCTTGTCCGGCCCATGCCTTTCGCCGTCGCGGAAGCGCCGATAGCTTGACCTCCATCAACCGCAATGGAGTGCCCGAAAATGTCCGCCCCCGAAAGCGCCCTGCTGATCATCGATGTGCAGGAAAGTTTTCGCCACCGGCCCTATTGGGGCATGATCGACCTGGACCGTTTCACCAGCCGCATCCAGCGGCTGCATGACGGGGCGAAAAAGGCAGGCGCCAAGGTGGTGCAGATTTTCCATACAGAACCTGACGGTCCCTTCTCCCCCGCATCCGGCCATGTGCGCACACTGGAACCGGTGAAGGTGACCGCCGATGCACGGTTTGAAAAAAGCCGCCACAGCGCCCTGGTGGGCACCGGCCTGGATGTCTGGCTGACCCGCAACGGTATCCGCCGGCTGATCGTCAGCGGCATCCGAACCGAACAATGCTGCGAGACGACCACCCGCCATGCCAGCGACCTGGGCTATGCGGTGGATTACGTGACGGAGGCCACCCTGACCTTCCCCATGGAGGATGGCGAAGGCCGGCTCTGGTCACCGGCAGAAATCGCCCGGCGGACGGAACTGGTGCTGGCGAAACGCTTTGCCCGCATCAGCAGCGTGGAGGAGGCCCTGGCGGCGTTGTGATAATGGCGGAACAAACCCTTGTGCCGGTTCTGGTGGTGGTGCCGCCCCGCGCCCTGCTGCTGGATCTCGCCGGACCGCTGGAGGTACTGCGCCGCAGCGCCCTGACCCCCGGCAGCCGGCTTGGCTATGCCATGCACTATGCCGGGCCGGATGAACGGGTGATCAGTTCCGTGGGTCTGGAGTTGTCGGGCATCGCTGCCCTGCCGGATGTGGTGGCACCGGGCAGCATCATTCTGGTTTCCGGCAATGCCAGCGCCCTGCCCGGCCTGGATGTGCGGCGGGACGCGATGGGCGAGCAGGCCATTGTCGACTGGCTGCGCCGCACGGTGGGGCCGGATCATCTGGTGGTATGCATCTGCTCCGGCGCCCTGCTGGCGGGCCGGGCCGGATTGCTGAACGGGCGGAATTGCACCACCCATCACGGGGATTGCAGCAAGCTGCAACGGCTGGCCCCATCGGCCCGGGTGCTGGAAAACCGGCTTTATGTGGAGGACGGCCCGGTCTGGACCAGTGCCGGCGTCACCGCCGGTATCGACCTGATGCTGCATCTGCTGTCCCGGCAGGCGGGACCGGCGGTGGCCAGCGCCGTGGCCCGGCATCTGGTCGTCTATATGCGCCGTGCCGGGTCCGATCCGCAATTGTCCCCCTGGGCGGAGGGGCGCAACCATCTGCACCCGGCCATCCACCGGGTGCAGGATGCCATCGCCGCCAACCCGGCGCGGGATTGGACCCTGGGCGACCTTTCCAGCATCGCCTATGCCAGCCCGCGCCACCTGTCGCGCCTGTTCAATGAACATGCCGGCATGGGCGTGCCGGACTATGTCAACCGGCTGCGCGTGGCGCTGGCCCGCCAGTTGCTGGAAAACTCCCGGCTGGATATGGAAACGGTGGCGGAAAAAGCCGGATTCGCCTCCGCCCGGCAATTGCGGCGGGTCTGGGGTCGGGTGAACGGCGCACCACCCAGTGCCGCCCGCACCATTGGAACAGGGGCAGATGCGCCGCGCGCCTGATAAAGGCCCGTTCAGAAAATGTCGTGATTCCGTCTGTTGGACAATAATGCTGCGACGCACCTTAACCCGACTTCCTTTTGATGTTACGGTCCATATCCGGGGTTGCAGGCGGCCACCAACCGGGCCGCCGCTATAATGGGCTGGGAGACAGGACCGTATGGGTATCCATGTCGCGTTGAATCACAAGACCATCTACCGCTACGATCGCCCCATCATGCTGGGGCCGCAGGTGGTGCGGTTGCGACCGGCGCCCCATTGCCGGACGCCGATTCTCTCCTACTCGTTAAAGGTCACGCCGAAGCAGCATTTCCTCAACTGGCAGCAGGATCCGCAGAGCAACTGGCTGGCCCGTTTCGTCTTTCCCGACAAGACCACAGAATTTTCGCTGGAGGTGGATCTGGTGGCCGACATGTCGGCCATCAACCCGCTGGATTTCTTCCTGGAACCGGCGGCGGAAAAATTCCCCTTCACCTATGATCCGGCGCTTGCCAAAGACCTCAAGCCGTTCCTGGAGGCGCAAACGCCCGGCCCCCTGCTGGCGGAGCTGGTCGCCGGCATTGATCTGGCGGAGAAGGGCACGGTCGGTTTCCTGGCCGATGTGAACATCCGGCTGCAACAGGCGATCGGCTATGTCATCCGGTTGGAACCGGGTGTGCAAAGCTGCGAGGAGACGCTGGAAAAGCGCACCGGCTCCTGCCGGGACAGCGCTTGGCTGCTGGTGCAGCTGCTGCGCAACCTCGGGCTGGCCGCCCGCTTCGTTTCCGGCTACCTGATCCAGCTTGTGGCCGATCAGAAGCCGCTGGAGGGGCCGGAGGGGCCGACTGCCGATTTCACCGACCTGCATGCCTGGTGCGAGGTCTATTTGCCCGGTGCCGGCTGGATCGGGCTGGACCCGACGTCGGGCCTGTTTGCCGGTGAAGGCCATATTCCCGTCGCCTGCACGCCCGACCCGTTCAGCGCCTCCCCGGTAACGGGGGCGCTGGAAATGTGCGAGGTGGAATTCGACCACCAGATGTCGGTGACCCGAATCGCCGAGCAGCCGCGCACCACCAAGCCCTATTGGCCCGAACAATGGGCGGCGATTGAGGCGTTGGGCCATCAGGTGGACCGGGAAATCCAGGAAGGTGACATCCGCCTGACCATGGGGGGCGAACCTACCTTCATTTCCATCGACGATATGGATGGGGCGGAATGGAACACTGCCGCGATGGGGCCGACCAAGCGGATATTGTCCGGCGACCTGATCCGCCGGCTGAAAAACCGTTTCGGCCCCGGCGGTCTGCTGCATTTCGGCCAAGGCAAATGGTATCCCGGCGAAAGCCTGCCGCGCTGGGCCTTGCAGCTTTACTGGCGCCGCGACGGGGATGCGCTGTGGGCACATGATGAATATCAGGCCGATGAACGCAAGGAATACGGCTTCGGCCAGGAGGATGCCAACCGTTTCATCCGCGCCCTGGCGGTCCGGTTGGGCATTCCGCCGGACTATGCCCGCGCCGCGTTCGAAGACCCCTGGTATTATATCCAGAAGGAACGCAAGCTGCCCATCAATGTCGACCCGTTCGACGCCAAGCTGGAGAATGAGGAGGAGCGGGCACGGCTGGCCCGCGTGTTCGAACGGGGGCTGGATCAGCCCATCGGCTACGCCCTGCCGCTGAACCGCCGGCATGAGGAGACGGGGCCGGTCTGGCTGTCCAGCGGCTGGCCGCTGCGCAGCGACCGGCTGCTGCTGGCACCGGGCGACAGTTCTGTGGGCTATCGCCTGCCGTTGGGCAGTCTGCCCTGGGTGGACGAGAAGGAATATCCCTGGTCGTACGAACAAGACCCGTTCGACCCGCGCCAACCTTTGCCCGCCTATGAGAAAC
>Ga0066602_10000364_pt1 | contig 37585 bp, 34 predicted proteins | sample Higcelweek5metaG_FD_59481 | JGI IMG/M metagenome (GOLD analysis project Ga0066602, IMG submission 59481) | Freshwater pond sediment microbial communities from the University of Edinburgh, under environmental carbon perturbations - High... | ecosystem: Environmental > Aquatic > Freshwater > Pond...
GCGCCGTGAAGCCAAGCTGCCGGATGGCAGCGCCCGGCATCTGAGGGAACAAAAAATCTCCCTTGATCGGTCACGATCAAGGGAGATTGGTATTATACGCATATCCTGCGGCATTGAGATTGGACTTGCCCTGAACCAATGGCAATATCTGACGCGCTACACTGAAGACAGCCGGATGCCGATAGACAACAACCTTTTGGAACGCGACATCAGAATCTTTGCCCCTGACCGGAAGAGCTGGTTGTTCAGCGACACCGTCGAGGTGTGCCAGGGCCAGCGCCGTCATCTATAGCCTGATGTTGACCTGTCGGGCCTCGGCGTCGAGCCCTTAGCCAAGCGGCGCCATGTCCTCACCGAACTACTTGAAGGTTTGGGTGTTTCGGCGGGGATGGTGATTTCGACGATGGTCTCAACCTGCATATATCGGCTCTGAATCTGCCGGTTGACGGCATGGACCGCTTCCAGTTCCACATCGCTGCAAAGGTCCCAAAGACGGTTCCAGTACCAGTTCCCCTCCAGGAGGTTAAGAGATGGTTGTTTTTCAACGTCATTCGATATTATATAAGCGCCATGGACGTTAAAGCACTTCATAAGCCCCTCAGCAAACGTGAGGCGAGCAAGCTTGAGCGGCGTGCGCGGATGATCGCGGCGGCAGAACGCCATTTTCTGGAAAAAGGTTACCAGGCGACGTCGATGTCGATGATTGCCAGCGACCTGGGCAGTTCAAAAGAAACCCTGTGGAATTATTTCGAATCCAAGGAAGACTTGTTTTCAGCGTTTCTGGAAACGGCGACTGAAGCGTTTCGCCGCGACCTGTTCGATATCCTGCACACGTTGGAACCGGTCAAGCGGTCGATCGAAATGGTGTGCTATCGGTTCATGTTGAAAGTCACCGATCCTCCCACGCTCAGCCTGTACCGGCTGGTGATCGGCGAGAGCGGGCGTTCGCCAGAGATCGGCCAAATCTTTCACGTTCGCGTCAAAGCACGAACGACAGCGATCATCAGCGCGTTTTTATCCACTCACATCAAAGATGGCGACACGAAATCCGACGAAGCAGCCACACTCTTGCTGGATCTTTGTACCGGATCGCTTTTCATGGAAGCGCTGATGGGGACGTTTCACCCTGACGACCGCAGAATCAGGCAGGAAGCCGTCAAGATTTCCGAGATTTTCTTCACGATCTACGAAGCGGTATAGCACGTGCTTCAGACGGCGAATTGAATCCGCGTGGCATGGCCCCCAAGGACAGCGTATCGCGGACCCTATCATCCGGTTTGAAGAATAAGGTCGGCGGCCCGCCAGGCGCATGCCATGACAGGGCCATTGGTCTGGCCCGAGACCAGCGTCGGAAAGATCGACGCATCCACAACGCGAAGCCCAGAAACACCTTTCACCCGCAAGTCAAAATCTACCACAGCCGCCGCATCGTCACCCATCTTGCACGTGCCCACGGCATGATAGACGCAATTGCCGGTCTGCCGGATCACCTGAAGGATTTCCTCGTCCGTCTGTACTTGCCCGCCCGGCAAGGTCTCCTCGGCGAGGAAGGGAACAAGCGAAGCCTGGGCTGCCAGTCTGCGCGCGAAACGCACGGCTCCCACTGCCGACCGGCGATCAACCTCCTCCACCAGATATTGCGGCGCGATTCTCGGCTGTATTGCCGGATCCGCTGAGGTGATCCGTACCGAGCCGCGGCTTTCCGGGCGCATCTGATATCCCATAATCTGGATGCCATGCGCCTTCTCGAATTCGAACCGATCAAAGCCCGGGCCGCGATTGAGCGAGATCGGCGCGGCGATCAGCTGCGCATCCGGACGATCAAGCGAAGGATCGGTGCGGATGAAGGCGCACACGTCATGCGTGCTCTCGCTCATCAAGCCGCCTTTGGTGAGCATATATCGCAGGCTGTGACCGATCACCTTCAGCCCGGCATATTCGTAATTCTGGCTGATCGGCTGCTTCAGTCGATAATGGGCCATCGACATCCAATGTTCGCGCAGGTTTTCGCCGACCCCAGGGCTGTTCACCACCACCGATATCCCAAGGTCGGCCAGCAAGGCGCGGGGGCCGATGCCCGAAAGCTGCAATATCTGCGGGCTCTGGATGGACCCGGCCGACAGAATAACCTCGCCGGTCGGGCATCGAAATTTCACCGACCCGGACTTCTGGCGACAATCGACCCCAACGACGCGCGTACCTTCCAGAATCAGCCGATCAACAAAAGTCCCGGTCACGACGGTCAGGTTCTTCCGGCTCCGGATCGGATGGAGGAAGGCACTGGCAGCACTTTGTCGAACGCCCTTGCGGATCGTCCGCATGACGTATCCGATACCCTCCTGGTCGTCGTCATTGATGTCGTCATGAACGGGCAACCCCACATTTTTCCCCGCCGCGATGATCGCGCTGCTCAGCGGCGTCGGGCGGGGATGGCGGGAAATATGCAGCGGCCCACCGGCACCGCGCAGCGGACTTTCGCCCAGTTCATGGTCTTCGATCGCCCGAAAGCTGGCGAGCATATGCCGCCACGACCAGTTGCTGGCCCCCATCGCTGCCCAGCCATCATAATCCTGCGGCTGGCCACGCGCATAGAGCGCGCCGTTGATTGAGCTGCTGCCGCCGATAGTCTGGCCCTTGGGCCATATCTCGACCTTTTTGCCATTGCCCTGGCACGGTTCGACCCGGAAGTTGCGAACATAATTGGGATCATCGATCAGCTTGGGAAACCCTTTCGGCATCGAGATCATCATCGACTTGTCCTCACCCCCCGCCTCAATCAGCAAGACGGAAGTGCGCGGATTTTCCGAGAGACGGTGGGCCAGAACGCAGCCGGCCGATCCCGCCCCGACGATGATGTAATCAAAATTGTTCATGATGGGAGTCCGAAGGATGCAAGTGGGAGAGAGACCGAGAGGGCCTTGGGGTTCGTCAATCTGTCATACCAAGGGGCATGGGACATGACCCTTGGAGGCCGGCGACCGCCGGCCCGCGGGCACGTGCCCGCGTGAGCCAAGCTGCCGGACGGCAGCGCCCGGCGCTTGAGGGAACAAACATTACCAAGAATCATGATCCATGGCTCTTGGTATCAGGCATGCAGAAGACCGCTCTTAAAGATTGCAGGTATTTTGCCCTGACAACCAGGCTTTCGAGCATGCTTCCATAGATTTTCAGGTTTCAGATTCTCCGGGGTGGAGCGGAAACGGGAAACCACCACCGGTCTCCAGGATCAGATGCTTGAGCAGGTCTTTCAACACCAGCCCTTCGCGAGGGCCTACCCGCTCAAGAAAGTCCGCCTCGACCGACATGGCTGCAACACCGGCGCTGAGCGCCTTGGCCCTGCCGACGTCGGTCAGCGCATAGCGTTCGCGGCCCTGCTCATCCGCTTTGGCGCAGGCCAAACCCTTCGACACCAGGTTTTCGAGACTGGTCAACGATGCCCGCTGTTCCGGGCCGTGGGGAAGGGACTTGAAAGCCAAAGCCTCCGCACTGCGGGCACCGCCATAGAACAATGTCATCAACACCATGAATTCGTGGTCGGTGAATTCCGCGACGACCGTGTTGGCTTGTAATGCCGCCGAAAAATGGAACCAGGCGCGCCACAGAAGATAGCCCAGATGATCGTCGGAGAACTCCTTGCTCGTCGAGCCCTCTACCAGCTTGCGCAGATTCTTGCGTGCGGGAAGCGCATATTTGCCACCATGGTAGGCAAGCGGCATCTCGTCACGGCTGACGAGATCCAGCACCTCGCCAACATAGATAATGTGGTCGCCACCATCATAACGATGTTTGACCTTGCACTGAAACCGCGTGGCCGCGCCCGGCAGCAGCGGCGCCCCCCCTATACCGGACTCATACGCGACGCCGCCGAACTTGTCTTCGCCCTTGGAAGCAAACCGATTGGACAATTCCACCTGGCCTGCGGCGAGGATATGAATCGCAAAATAATCGGTACTCTCGAAGATTGGCAGGCTATAGGCCGATTTGGCCAGGCTCCACAAAACCAGCGGCGGGTCCAGGGACACCGAACTGAAGCTGTTGGCCGTAACGCCGGCCAGGGCACCATCGCTGCCGCAGGCGGTGACGATGGTGACACCGGTCGTATAGGCACCAAGAGCCCGACGGAACTCTAACGGGTCTAGTTTTGTCTGTGTCATGATGCCCTCTTGTCACGTCCGGAGCAAGAATTTGACGTCATAACGATCTGCCGATCTGGGAAAGTCATCCCAATGGCCGCCATATGGCAGTTGGCGGATACGACAGATGTCATCACCCACTCCTCAAAAGCCAACAACATCCGGCAACATGCCGGGGCGAGCGAACTGCCCGTACCCGGCCATCGCCCCAAGGTGGGAACAACCCCATGCCACTAACCGACCTGTAGGTACGACCAATGACATAGGGGCCATCAATCAATCAGAACCTCACACCAGCCACCAGGCCATAGGTGCGCGGTGCTGCGGTAAGGACCGTGTTGACGTTGAACACGGGATGGTTATTAACCGCGAGCTTGTAGCGATCATTCTCGATGTTCCGCACAAAGGCAGCGATCGACCAGCTCTGATCTTCTGGACCGAATTCAATCCGCGCATTGCTCTGCCAGGTCGCGCCCTGATATTGCAGCGGCTGGAATTCGAAACCGAGCCAGCGACCCGAGCGATACTGGGTATCGGCCGACAGCACGAACCGGTAATCCACCCCCACCGGTATCTCCTGGCTGCCGCCGATATTGAACGTCCATTTGGGCGCGTTGATCGAAGAACGGCCCGAGCAGTCGATCGTGTAGGATCCACCGGCCGGCGGGGAAACCGCACACCCGGTATAGGGAGCCGGCACGGAACTACCGAGCGCCACCGACGGCACAACATACTTGAAGCGGTCAAACTCCGAATGGAGATATTGGCCGGTTACGTTGACCGTGGTCGTCTTCGAGAGCCTTGCCGTCACTTCAACTTCGGTGCCATAGGTGGTTGTGCGTCCAATATTCTTGATAAAGAAACCCTGCTGCCCATTGCCGTCCTGCTGAATTGCGGCGAGATGCTGATCGTCATACTTCCACAGGAATGCTTCCAGGTTCACCTGAACGCGGTTGTCGAGGAAGCGATTCTTACTGCCGGCGGTATAGGCGGTGATCGTTTCCGGCGCATAGGTCTCAAACCCGTTAACCGCCTGCAGCCCGCCGGCGCGATACCCGGTTTCGACGCTGGCATAGATCAGCGACGAGGGCGTCAGGTCAAATTCGGCAGCCCCACGATAGGTCACCTTGTTGAACGACACGTCGTTATCGACAACGAGTTGCGGCAACCGGAGCAGCAGGGCACCAGCCGTTCCGCGTGGAATTGCTGTCGGCGCAGGGGTGGTCGGTGCCGGCGGCAATGCGATGCCAAGATCGTCCATCGTCAGTCCATAGGGGATCAACGGCGTACCGATACAGCCCGTCGTCACCGGGTTGGTACAGGCGATGACAAGCTGGTCCGACGTCGAGAACAGATCCTTACTGTCATGCGTATAGCGGACACCGCCAACCAGACGGAAGCGATCACTTACGTTGGCGGTAATTCGACCGAAAATCGCCGAGGATTCGGTTGTCTGGTCATAATACTGGAATGCAGCAAGGGCCTGCTGGCTGGCGGAGAGATTGCCCTTGTTACGCTCATGATAATAGAGACCGCCAACCGTATAGTCGAATATACCAATCCGTTCGCCATTGAAACGAAGTTCCAGGCTGGACTGCTTGTCTTTCTCCCGGTTGTCGCCCGGATATCCCCCCTGCGAAGTGACATTGGACGCAGATGTATAGCGCCATGCTGGGACGAAGACCAACGAACCAACCTCAGTATCCAGGTTGATCTCGGCATTGACACCGTAAAAGCTGTTGTCGGTTCGACTGTACGGAATGGTCTGCTCGGAAAAAGTGCCCGCAACTGAAGAATATTGCCCCTTCAGGAAGGCCTGTGACCGTGGATCAAACAGACCAATCCCGAGATTTGGCCCGGTCTGGCCCTGCAGGACGACGGGCGCGGCCACATACGGCCCGGCAGGCGGGTTGGTCAGCGTATAGGAACTGTCCAGCGACGATCCGACACCAACGCCGCCGACATGGGCATGATCGCCCGATATCCGGACGGTGAGATCAGGCGTCAGTTCACCTGCCGCCTGAACGCGCAGGCCGTAAGTCTTGTCGTCGCTCGTACCGTCTGACAGATAGCCATCATGGTCCGACAGGCTGCCAGAGACCCTTATCGCGCTGTTCTCACCAGTCGGCACATTCACCGCGCCTTCGGCAACGACGGCATTGTAGTTGCCATAGGACAACGAGCCATAGCCTTCATACTCGCCATAGACGGGCCTGACCGGAAGCACATTAATCGCGCCACCCGTCGCGTTCCGCCCATACAAGGTGCCCTGCGGTCCCTTCAGCACCTCGACCCGCTCCAGATCGTAGAACAGACCAGCCGTGGAAACCGGACGCCCCAGATAAACGCCATCATAATTGATGGCAATGGCGGATTCGAAGGTCGGATTGGCGGCAAAGTTACCGACACCGCGCAAAAAGAAGCTCGTCCGTGATCCACCGGCTGGGGTTGCGATCAGCGACGGCGTAATCAGCGTCAACAGATCGGGACTTTTCGTCCCGCTATCGAGCAATTGTGCACTTGTCAGCACATCGACAGGGATCGCAGCCTTCTGCAGGTTTTCAGAACGCCGCTGCGCCGTAACGATGATTTCCTCCAGGCTGGCATCGTCCGGCTCGACCTGCGCGGTCGCCGGTGATTGAGCCATCGCGGCAGAGGTAAATATTACGCTGGTGATAAGTGCCGTAGATGCCAGGAATTTCCTGTGATTCATGGTTTTTTCCTCCCCCTGTATCGTATGTTTTTATTTTAGTGATCCGTACGTACTTCACGAGTGATCTTGATAAACTTACGAATGTCCTCCATTCATTCCGCAGAACGGAACGAGATTCTAGACCTGAAGATTAAAGATCATAACCAACATTTCGCGGTATAGTCCCCCCTTCCTGAATTCGCGATTTATGTTCTTTTGCATTTGCGGCATTGCAATAACAATTGCCGCACCGCAGCATTTCAACAAACCATCACCAAATAACCGTACCTTATGGTTCGAATATTTTCAAGACCGTTACTTGAAAATAGTGTGGCAAAAGCCTATCGACCGGGGCGGAATCACACTCATGCCCCACTCTTTCACACAGTGGAGTGCAGCTCCAGGCAAGCTCAAACCAGGACCACGACGTTCCCGATGACAGCGCCACTTTCCACGGCCTCATGTGCCGCCACGATTTCATCAAGCGGGTAGCGTGCCGCGATGGCGTGAACGAACGCCGGGTCCGAGAGCAGCTTGTTGCATTCCGCAATCGCCATGCGGCGCACTGCTTCCGGCAAATTATAGACGATGAAGAATGCCAGTTCGATGCCATGGTCCACCCAGGGCCGCAGGGCCAATTGCGGCGACCAGTTACTGGAGCCATAGACGACCGCAAGCCCTTCGACCTTCAACCAGGCCGGATAGAACGGGGCATTGCCGTTCAGATCGACCTCGATGATGCGATCAACGCCCCGGCCATCGGTGAAGGCCGCGATACGGGCCGCGACATCTTCTTCGCGGTAGTTGATGACCAGATCGGCACCAAGCCTATGCGCCACTGCCGCCTTTTCGGGTGAACTGACAGTGGTTGCAATGCGATAGCCCGCACGGCGCGCAATCTGGATCGCGTATTGGCCGACCGCGCCGGCCCCCCCGGGGATCAACATGGTTTCGCCGTCATGCGCGCGGGGACGCCAATGCACGGCACGCCAGGCGGTCAGCAGCGGGATGCCAACGCACGCCCCAACCTCGAACGGCACCCCATCAGGCAGTGGGATCGCTTGCTCGCTCGGCAATGCCACCTGTTCCGCCGCCGTTCCGAATGCCCGTTTCCACTGGCCGTTCCACAACCAGACACGCTCGCCAATACGGGTGGACGCAACCCCGGCCCCGACCGCGATGACCTCCCCCGCCCCGTCGCTATGCGGGATCACCCGCTCGAACTGCGGTGGGCGCGCAATGTTGTTGCGCGTCTTGACGTCGGAGGGGTTGATGCCCGACGCACGCACCCGAACCAGCACCTCACCCGGCCCCGGCACGGGATCGGGAAGCTCACAGATCGCCAGCACTTCCCTTGCGGGGCCAGTGTGATCATAACAGGCTGCACGCATCACGCCATCTCCGGGCACAAGGGAACGGGAAGGGTTGAGGGCGGGCTATTCCGCCTTGATCGGGTTGGCCAGGACTCCCAACCCTTCGATCTCGACTTCACAGATATCGCCATCCTTCATGAACAATGGCGGCTTTCGCATCAGGCCGACGCCGTCGGGCGTCCCCATCACAAGCACGTCCCCCGCTTCCAACGTGAAGCAGGTGGAAAGCAGCGTGATCGTATCGACCACCGAAAAGATCATTTTGGACGTGTTTGAATGCTGAACGACCTGTCCATTCAGCCTCGTCTCAATGTTGAGACCAGCGGCGCCCGGGGGAAGCACATCCGGCGTGACCAACCAGGGGCCGAACGCGCCGCTGGCATCAAAATTTTTGCCAACCGTCCATTGCGGGGTCTTGAGCTGAATATCCCGGATCGACGCATCGTTGAAAATCGAATAGGCGGCGACATGGTTGAGGGCATCGGCACGGGCAATGTTCTTGCCCCCCTTGCCGATCACTGCGACCAGTTCGCCTTCATAGTCGAGCTGTTCGGAGATCGTCGGGCGGATGATCGGCTGGCCGTTGCCGATCAGGCTGGAATTGAACCGGGCGAACACGGTCGGGAATTCGGGAACCTGGAAGCCGGACTCATCGGCATGGTCGCTATAGTTCAGGCCCAGGCAGATGATCTTCGGTGCGCGCACCAGCGGCGGCAGAAAAGTGAGTTCCTCCACCGATACTTTCTCACCCGCCTGTGCCGCCTGGGCAGCGGCGGCAAGGCCTTCGCCCGACGCCAGGAAATCATCCAAGGTACGCGTTCCCAACACGACCTTGATGTCCGCCCCGGATCGCAATGCGATGGCAGGGCGTCCCCGGAACAAGACGCTGGCAAGCTGCATGACAAGTCCTTTGATCAGAATGCAATGGCGTGATCGACGTCGAGCCGATCACGCCAGCGGTTCGAGAATGGAGACGTAGCTGGCAACAGCCCCTCCCCCCATGTTGAAGGTCAGCCCCAGACGGGCATCGGCGACCTGCATGTCGCCAGCCACGTTGCATAATTGGCGGGCGGCCAATACATGCATCGACACGCCGGTGGCACCGACCGGATGTCCCTTGGCCTTGAGCCCGCCGGAAATGTTGATCGGCAGTCGGCCCTCGCGCGTTGTATGGCCATCACGGACCAGGGCGCTGCCCCCACCGGGTTCGGCGAGGCCCATCGCCTCCATCGTTATCAGCTCGGCGATGGTGAAGCAGTCATGCACCTCAGCAAAGCTGAGATCATGGACATTAATGCCGGCATCGGCAAAGGCACGGGCGAAGGCGCGTCGCGGTCCGTCAAAGGCCGCCAGGTCACGACTGGCCAGCGGAAGCACGTCGCTGAGCTGCACGGCAGCCCGGAACCCCACGGCATGCCGCATCCCCTTCGACAATTCACGCCGGGTCAGGATAATCGCCGCCGCACCGTCAGAAACCATCGAACAATCGGTGACCTTCAGCGGTGGCGCGACCAACGGATTTCGTTCGGAAGGCTGCAGGCAAAAGTCGAGGTCCAATTCCTTGCGCATATGGGCCAAGGGATTGCGCATCGCATTATGATGGTTCTTCACGGCGATCCGCGCCATTGCCCCGGTCGGGTCGCCGAACCGGTCAGCATAGGCCGTCGCAAACCGGGCAAAGACCGCAGGGAATGACAAGCCCGCCTCGGTCGGCTGATAGGTCGCGCCGGACAGCGCCTTTGTCACTTCGGCACCGCTCACCCCCGTCATCTTCTCGGCGCCAACGACCAGTGCTGTGTCGATGCGACCGGAAGCAATCGCGTCAATCGCAGCGTAAATCGCGGCTGAGCCGGAGGCGCAGGCATTCTCGACGCGCGTCGCCGGCTTGAACCGCAAATCAGGATGCGCATTCAGGATGAGCGATGATGCAAAGGCATCCGGCACCATGCCGCCATTGAAATGCGCAAGCCACATCGCGTCGATATCTGCGGCAGCGATGCCGGCCTGTTCGATTGCCTGCCGGGCAACGCCGACGACCAGACTTTCGAACGTTTCGTCCGCCAGCTTTCCGAACGGGCTGTGCCCCCAGCCGACGATGGCAACTGGAATGGATGAGTTCGTCATATTCCCCTCACACTGCTGGATCGAATGAGCGGAGCGGCGAGCCGGCATCCCCTGCGGTGGCAAGCAAACCGGAGAGTTCGCGCTTGAGAACCTTGCCGTAATTATTCTTCGGCAGGCTCTGCATGATCACATAACGCTTTGGCCGTTTGAACCGGGCCAGGTGCGCGATGCAATAGGCGTCCAGATCGTCTGTCCTCCCGCTCACCCCTTCACGGAACACGACGAAAGCGATGACATTCTCGCCCCAATCCGCATCGGGTTCACCGACCACGCTGATCTCTGCAACGTCGGGATGGGTCAGCAACACCTCTTCAATCTCACGCGGATAGATGTTGGTGCCGCCGGAGATGATAACGTCCTTCGAACGGTCCCGCAGCGTCAGCAGCCCGGTCCCGTCCATCTCCCCCATATCACCGGTATACAACCAGCCATCCCGGATCGCCGCCGATGTCGCGTCGGGATTGTTCCAATAGCCCTTCATCACGATATCGCTGCGGCAGACGATCTCGCCGATGACGCCCGGCGGCACATCGGTGCCATCCGCATCGACGACGCGCACCTCGACGCCCGAACGCGCCCAGCCGACCGACGCCAGCACCGCATCCGATGCGCCAACATGTTCATGGCAACGCAGGCCGGTAATCGTCATCGGCGCCTCACCCTGCCCGTAGAGCTGCACCATCACCGGCCCGAACGTCTTCAACGCGCTGCGGATCTCATCAAGATACATTGGCCCGCCGCCATAGACGATCGAGCGCATGCCATGACCCGGCCGGCCGGTCTCTTCGATATGGAGCCGCAAGCGCCGCACCATCGTGGGGGCCAGAAAGGCGCCGGCGCCGGGGTGGTGATCGGCCAGCGCCAGAAACTCGTCCGGCTCGAACCCGCCCGACAAGGGCACAACGTGGCGGGCGCCGCGCATTGTATAAGGCACGATGCAGACACCCGACCCATGCGACATGGGTGCCGCGTGCAGCAGCGTATCACCATGCTCCACCGGCTCAAGGTCCGCGACATGGGCCAGTGCCATTTGCTGCAGGTTGCGATGGGTCAGCATCGCCCCCTTCGAACGTCCTGTCGTTCCGCTGGTATAGAACAGCCAAGCAAGATCGTCGGGGGCGCATTCGACCGGCGGCAGCGCTGGACCGTCAACCATTGCCGCATAGGCGGCCGATCCGATACGGATCACGACAGCCCCGCAATCATCGAAGCATGGGGCCAGCTTGTCCGACGCCAACACCACCCGCGCGCCGCTGTCAGCGAGATGGTCGAGAAACTCGCGCGGGTGAAGCTTGGCATTCACCGGGACCACGACCAGTCCCGCCGCCCAGATGCCGAACAATATCTCCGGATATTCAGGACAATTGGCAGCCGCCACCAGCACCCTGTCACCAGGTACCGTATGGTGGCGCAACGCCGCCCCAAATGCGCCTGCCCGCGCATGTAACCCGGCATAGGTGGCGTGGCACCGGGTACCGTGAAAGACCGCGCCTGCATTGGCATGGCGCCGGGCGGCCTGGGAAAGATTGGCGAACAGGTTCATCGTGACCTCAGCGCGCGACCGGAACCGTGGATCAGCTGTTCAACCGCTGGACATACTGGGGCATCGAGTCCAGGCCGCGATTGGCCGCCACCCAGAACATCATCAGCAGCATGTAACTGGCCCCCTGCGCGCCCAGCGCCTTTACATCAAGCGTCTTGATTTGCTGGCGTTCCTGCTCCGACAACGCATAATTTGCGAGGAAGGCATCCGGGTTCTCGCCAAACAGGGCCCCCTGGACGGGATTGTTCGCGGCATCGAAAAGTGCGCGTTCAACAGCATAGATGCTCATTTCATCACTCCTTCAAAGATTAACTGCCGGCTGCCATATATCGGCGCCATCATTCCTCGTCCGCGTCTTTGATATGGACCGACATGCCATGCTGGCCGGGCTTGATGTGCTCGCGGAGCAGCATGTCGGGAAGCACATAATCGCCACCATTTTGCTGGCGATAGGCGATAGGCTTCATCGTGAAGAGCTCGCGCATACGTTGGCGCAATGCCTCAGCAGTCTCTTCGAAGCGCCCCTTCTCGATCCGCTGCGCGTTGTAGATCACGAACTGCGGGAGCACATCGAAGCCGGGATAATAGAGCATTCCGTGATTGACCGGGAACAGCAGGTCATCCATCGGGCCATTGATCCCGCGTCCTGAATAATGGTGCGGCCAGCCACCCGTCGTCATCAGGATCATCGCGCGCTTGCCGGCGAACACGCCCTCGCCGTACCGGTCACCCCAGTGCTTTTCCGAATACTCGCCGACGCCATACGCATAGCCATGCGAATAGACGCGATCAAACCAGCCCTTGAGGATCGCGGGCATGGCGAACCACCAGAAGGGGAACTGGATGATGAGAGCGTCGCACCAATTGAGCTTTTCCTGCTCGGCTTTCACATCGTCCGTCAGCGTGCCGCCCAAATAGGCATCCTTGGATGCCAGCCGGGGCTCAAGCCGCTCCTCGGTCGGCCATGCGGGGAAATCTGCGCGATCGACATGCGACTTCCAGCGCTGGGCGTAGAGGTCGGTCACCTTGACCGTATGCCCCTGCTGCTCCAGCTCCTGGATGGCGATATCGCGCAAGGTCGTGTTCAACGACCGTGGCTCGGGATGGGCGTAGACAAGAAAGACGTTCATGATGATATCCGACCCCTCGTTGTATTCACACAGCGCAGAACATGCTGGCGTGTCATCACGCCGCCAGTTCCATGAAGCCGCAGCCGGTGATCCACTCGGGGATCGGCAGGTAATCAATCAGTTCGGCCTTGTATTCGCCGATGAAGCCGAGCGCGACCAGCCAGTTCTTGATCTCCAGCCCGCCATTGCCGGCATTCTCGACGATTTCGTCGTCGCTCATGGCGACGATTGCGTCGATATTGCCGGTCCTGACATGCTCGATGACCTGACGGTCCCAGGTCTCGTTCACGCGGCCGATCTGCGCCATGCCCGGCCAGTGGCTCATGCCGCCGGTGCCGAAGATCGCAACCCGCTGGTTGCCCTCGAAGCTCTCCACCGCCTGGCGCATCGCCTTGCCGATCTCCACGCAGCGCTTGTTGCGGATCAGCGGTTCGACACCCGAATTGATAATGACCGGCACCACCTGCACCTGCGCCTGGTCATGCAGGCACATGTGGATCGGCATCGACGTTGAATGATCCAGATCGATGCTCTTCGCGGTCGCCCAATCGACGCCATTATCCAGGCCATGGTACAGGATATGCTGCGCCAGCGGCTGATCGACCCGGAACTGCACCTTGGGATAACCGAGCCAGGGCTCAACCGGCCCATGCGCATCACCCATGCAGATCAGCGCCTGTGGGATACAGGCCGGGCTGAACATCGTGTAATGATCGTCACCAATCACGATCACGGTATCGGCTTCGATTTCCTTGATACGCGTGCGGATCCGCTGAAAGGCGTTGGCGACACCGTCTCGCATCGCCTGGGGCGGCGCTTCCGGGGTGGTAACGATCAACGGGTCATGCGGAAAAAGAAATCCGCCTACAATCTTGGCCATCTTGCTACTCCAATCTCGGTCATGGGGTGGTGGCCGCAGGCCTGTTCAGGTCCGCAGCCGTGCGCTCAGGCAACCACCGCCTGCTTCAGCTCGTGCTCGTACTTCTTGTGGAGTTCGATCGAGCGGCGGCCCGCCTCGCGCGCGCCGTCAAGATAGGGCGCGGGTGCGAGCTGATAGGGCGGGCGCGTGGGCCCGGCGACCATCCACCCGGCAGCGTTCATCTTTTCCTTTTCCAGGATGATGTTGTAGGTGGAGAAATCAACGAAGCTGCCATTGGGGAACAGCGGCATCTGTGTCATGCCGATTTCCATCGAAAGCTGCTGTGCGCGGCTCCAGTCGCCCGTCTGCTTTGCCTGGATGATCGCATCCCGGAACAAGATCGTGGGTGCGGGCCCGCACACCGCGCAACTGGTCCAGAACGCTTTGTAGAAGTCCGGATCCATACGCGCGGCGCCGTAATAATCCATGTCGATCGGCATGAAGCGGATACGCTTGCGGGTGACGCCGGTGTCGCGCAGCAGGCCGTCGATGCCCGGGTGCTTGCTGCACACGATCTGATCGATGCCTTGCAGTTGCGCCCAGAAGGAGGTGGCGAATTCAAACTTGAACGCCTGGCGGTTGGCATAAACACAGATGCCCATGTCCGGGCAGGCTTCAGCGACGTCCTTGTAATATTGCACGGCGGTCGGGATGCTCGGCGCGCACCACATCGGCAGGCCCAGCATCGTGCCGTTGGCCCCCAGATCGGCGGCGGCGCGCGTCTGACGGATCGTCTCGCGGGTGTTCAGCGCGGTCGTGCCGACGAACACCGGCACCCGTCCGGCTGCCGCGTCAATGATCGTCGCCATGAACTTGTATTTTTCATCCCAGGTCAGGCTGGCGCATTCGCCGAACGTGCCCAGCGAGATGATGCCATCGACGCCTGCGGCGATCAGCCGTTCGACGACCCGCGCCGCTTCGTCATAATCGACCGTGTCTTCCATCCGCCAGTCACTGCTGCCTGGCTTGGCCGGGGTCGGGATGATAGCGAAGGCGCCGACGATGTCGTCTACGGTGATAAGGGAACGCTTGCCGGTCATGATATCAATCCTTCGATACGTGAATGTGCGAAACGGAAGCTTCGGCGCGCGCGATAAAGGCGACCGCCAGCTCCTTGCCATCGAACCGGCCATCGGGGTCCGCCAGGACGATGCTGTCGCCCTCTGCGGTACTGCCGGGCACCATCTGGGCGATAGTGAGGGCCGTGACGGCGGCATTGGAAAGCGCGCGTACCGCCACGCGATAAAAGCCCGCCGGCGGTCGTTGGAGTTCACCCAGCGGGACAGCGACACGACGCATGCCCCCGCTTTCGCCCGGCAGCGCGACCGCCGTGCCCGTGATGCTCCATTGCCGGCCCAGCATGGCCAGCACTTTGCTGAAATCCCCGGCGGCAATCGCAGCGCGCACCCCGGTGGAGGAATAGATCACGCCGGACGGATCGCCGATCTTGGGCATAACGGTAACCGAAATGCCCACATCGGTCGCCGCCTCGGCGAGGAAGGCGGCATTGCCGCTGCGCCCGGCACCGAACCGAAAATCCGACCCCACCACCACAGAGTGGATATGCAGCTTTTCGTACAGAATCCCGAACACGAACCGGAGCGGATCGAGCCGCGCAAAATCCCGATCGAAACGCTGCTCGAACAAATAATCGACACCGATCTGCCCGGCGACTTCCAGCGTTGTCGTGGCATTTGCCAACGCGAAATGCCGGTCACCGCGAAGGACGCTGCGTGGATGCGGTGAGAACGTGACGATCGCCGCGGGCCGCCCCAGGGAACCCGCCAATGCAACGGCGCGGCCAACCAGTGCCTGATGCCCAAGGTGCAACCCGTCGAAATTGCCAAGCGCCGCCACCGCACCGCCCGCCGCCGCCGGAAGCGGATCGTCATTCATGACCGCACGGCATATAAGCGGGCGCGCACGCCCCCGAACGGCGGCTCCGTGATCGATCAGGGGAAGGTCGAACCGCATCACACGACCTCGCAATCCATGTGAACAAGCTTGCCGTCGAACATCGCCAGGATCGGCCCGGCCTCTGCGCGCATTTTCAGTCGCGCGTCCGACCGCATCATTGCATCGATGGCGTCGGGCCCGTCGAACTCCATGATGATCTGGCAATGTATGGCGGGCACATCCGCATCAATCCGCCGCGGCCACACCATCCGGGCGCTATGTACACCGGGAAGTGCACGCAACGCCGACGCCAACTGGCCATCGACCAATGCGCGGAACGCGCTTTCCTGCCCTGCTTTGGGCTTGCCCATGAAAAGGCCGGTCCTGATCCACATGGCGCACCTCACGCCGGGGAGAGGATGGAAGCCATCTTTTCGCGCATACGGGCCTCCCATTCGGGCATGGGCATCCACCCCTCGGTGGCCTCGCACATTTCCTTGGTGCGCGCGTAGATTTCCTCGTCCGTCTTGGTCAGGTCCAGCGGTTCAAGACAGGGCTGCGGAATGTACCAGTCAGTATCAATGAAGAACTCGATGGTGTTGCCTTCCGGATCCTTGGCATAGGTGCTCCAGGCATTGCCATGGTTCGCGGTGAACGGGCTGCTGGCGCCATTTGCCAGCAGCCGCGCGTTCAGATCCCGCATATCCTGCAGCGAGCCAACCCGGAACGAGATCTGGTTGATCGACGGGCCGAATGCCGGGTTCTGCGTATTTTCCGGCAGGCCGGCAGGCCGCCCGGTGGCGAGTACGATCTGGTGATGTTCCTTGGGATCACGCGACAGGAAAACCACATCCATCGTTCCGCCAACCGAACCAATATCGGTAACGAAGAACCCCAATGTTCCGGTATAGAAATCAGCCATGGCCTTAATATCCATGACGCTGACGCCCATATGGCTGAATGCGATATTGGGCCCTTTTTTGGCTTCGGCTTTCATTATTGTTCATGCCTCCCTGTTGATGTCTGGCTACCTCAGCAGCCAATCATTCGGTGTAACTTGTACTCAGGCAACGAGGATTGAACTCCAGAAAATCCTCCCCATCCCGCGCACGCTTCAGCCAGAACGGGTCGTTCAGAAGCGCGCGTCCCACCGCAAGCAGATCGAATTCGCCCGCCTCGTAGCGACGCATCACGTCATCAAGATTGTTCACAGTCTTGGGCGGGGTCATCGTGCCCTGGTACTTCTCGCGCTGGACGCTGGTGCCGCCGACCATGACGGTCAGCGCACCGGTCACTTTTCGGGTCCAGTAGGACAGGTTGCCCGGACGGTCGGCGAAAGCCGGCTCTTTGAAATCGCGCGCGCTCGCCTCGAAGATATCGACACCAGCGTCGGCCATCGGTGCCAGGATCGCCGCCAGTTCCTCCGGTGTTTCGGCCAGGCGGCCATCGAAATCCTGCGGTTTCCACTGTGAGAAACGGAAGGAAATCGGCATGGCCTCACCGATGGCAGCGCGAACTGCCTTGATCAGCGCAACCGCGAACGCCGTCCGCTGGACCGCGTCACCGCCCCATTGGTCGGTGCGCAGGTTGGTGCCTGCCCACAGGAAATTGTCGATCAGATAGCCATGGCCCCCATGGATCGCGATACCGTCGAACCCGGCAGCCTTGGCGTTTGCCGCACCCGCTGCAAACGCATCAATCACGTCCTGAATGTCGCTTTCGCTCATGGCAATGCCGGGGCGATCAAACTTGGCGATATCATCCTTGCTATAGGAAGTCGGCCGGTCAGTGGGGCCCCAGGTGCCACTGGGACTGTAATAGGGCGGCACCGATGCCGGGCGCATCACGCCGATATGCATCAATTGTGGAAAGACCAGGCCGCCGGCGGCATGTACGGTGGCCAGCACCTCCTGCCAGCCGGTGATCACCTCGTCCCCCCACAGGAACGGCGTCGTCCGGCCCGGCCCCATGTCGAAGCCGCCAATCGTGCCGTCATGCTGAACAACGACGGAACCGACCATGACCGTGCCGACGCCGCCTTCGGCCCGCCGACGCAGATAGGTGCCAAAGGCCTCTCCAGGCACACCGTTTTCGGGCACACCACGCGCCATCGGCGACATCATGATGCGGTTGGGAAGGGTCACACCACGGACCTGAAGCGGCTGCAGCAGCGGTGCGATAAGGGACGCAGTGGACATATCGGCCCTGCTTTCGATCAGACGAAGTAGAGGAGGTTCTTGTCGGTGACGACGCGCTGCCCCAGCACGATGTCGCGCGTCACCAGCCGAAGGGCACCATCATCCCCGCGACGCAGCAGATCTTGCTTTTGAAAGACGCTCTGGCTGACTTCATATTCGCGCCGTGCACGATGAACGACGCAATAGCTCCTGACCCGATATTCGCCGTCCGCGTCGCCATATTCGGCTTCGATATTGGAAACGACGTGCCGCAATACCTGCGGCGGATCAAGCATCGGCTGCAGCCCGGTTTCGAACTGTCGGACACGCAAATCGAGATGCAGCATCTTCTCGTCATAGATATAGACGACGCTGCTGCTTCTGTTGCTGTCGTTGCGAAACCGTTCCTCGCTGATCGACATGCGATAGCGGATTGATGGATCGACCATCGTATCCAGCCATACGCGCTGCTTCTCCTGGTCGAACAGACGGGCTTCCTTGAACAGGAAACGTTCGATCTCATAACGCTCGTCGAGCGATACAAAACCGGTAGCGGGCGTGGTTGTGTTCATTTTGATCCTGCCTTTCACAAGCTGGCCAGCCGATCTTTCCAATCGGCGGTGCGTTGTTGAAATTCAGGCCAATCCTTCGCTTCCATGCATTGCGCATAGGTACGATAGAAACTGCGATAGGCGCTCTCGCTGATGTATGGCGCGGTGATGCCGGGCAAAGCCGGATCGATCCGGCTTTGCCCGATCGCCAGCCGGCAGTTCAGCCAGCCCTCGCGCGTCACCAGCCCGCGATTGGGCTGCGTCGCATATTCCATATTGTCGAGATCGTCGGATTCAAGGATGCCCGCCGTGCCGAACGTGCGTTGCACCATGGCGCAGAACCGCTCTTTCAGATGCTGCGGCATGTTCACTTCGGCAAAGGCCCATGTCAGAATCTCCACCTTGTCCGGGCCGATCGGGTTCCAGACCTTGAACAGGTTCAGACCCTTCAGGAACGAACAGTTCGGAAACATGGCGCCGTTCCAGAACCCGTTATAAAGTCCCGCATAATCCGGTCCGTGGACCGCCGCCACTTCGCCCGCGCGTGACATGAGCCAGCCTGCCAGCTCGTCGTCGCCATAGGCGGCGATCATCCCACCATTCTTGAACACACCCACCCCGTGTCCGTAGCGGGTGGTGGCCTGGAACCCCAGTGTGGGATCGGAAAAGGCTTCGGGCGAAACATTGCTCGCCTGCATCGCCTTCAGGGCGGAACTATGGGTGATGCCGACATGATAGGTATCACCCACGAAATTCTCGGTCGTCGTCTTCCAGTTTGATCGGATCACCGAGCGGCTGGGGGGACCGATAAATTCCAACCCGCCTTCGATGCCCGACCAAATGTCGAGATACCAGGTGAAATCCCCCAGGAACTCCGCAAGCGGCGGCGCCGTTTCATCCATGCAGCCGAACACGAAACCATTATAGACGGCGACCTTGGGAACCGGGCGCAGCTTCCAGCGCCCCTTGTCGAGACCATCGCCATAGGCCTGCGCAAACGGCACCCCGCGCAGTTCGCCATTCATGTCGTAGGTCCAGCCATGATAGCCGCAGACAAACGCCTTGCGATTGCCTGCCTCCGCCATGCAAAGCCGATGGCCCCGATGCATGCACTGGTTCAAGTGGGCCGTGATGCTGCCGTCGCGTTGGCGGCTGACAATCACTTCATCCTCGGCCATCCGGGCCAGCACGAAATCAGCCGGGTTGCGGATCAGCGATTCATGCGTGAGAAACAGCCAGCTTCGCTTGAAAATCCGTTCAAGTTCCTGCTCGTAAATCTCCTTATCCCAGAAGATTCGACGGCTTTGCATGCCCTGTTCTATGTCCACAAGATCGGTAATTGATACCATGACGTCCTCCGCGTCTTTTTTATTTGAAGATTGCGTGCGAACAACACGCTTTGCCGCTCAGCTAAGCAGAACCAGAACGATAGGGAAGCGCTGATACATCCCTATCTCGCGCGCGTTTGACAAAGCCTCCATAGCGCCGTCGAAAACCTGAATGACAAACGCTTGCTTGTTCCGTTGGACAGGCTGCGGCGCTCTGCTTAGCCTGCGAGGTATTCTTCAAAGAAGTCCAGACGGTCATTGCCCCAAAAGAACTGATCATCGACAATCATCGTCGGAACACCGAACACATGCTGCGCATGTGCAGCCTTGTTGCCGGCGTCGTAACGAGCGACTGCCGCATCGCTGGCGATAAAGCTGGTCAGGTGATCCAGCGACCAGCCCATGGCAGCCGCAGCAACCTCCAGGATCCGGTCTTCACCGATTGATGTGCCGTTACCCCAGAATTCGCCCCAGACCGCGTCAGCATATTCGGTGATACGCCCCTCGTCGATCGCGAGGAATGCGCCGATATTGGCACGATCAGGGGAAAAGGACGTCCCGGTTGGCGGCACGAACGGCAGTCCATAACGCTTCGACCATCTGTTCAAGTCCATGAACGAATAGCGACGCTTCGCCGGCATCATCACCGTCGGTGGCGCGGTATTCCCGGTCGCCAGCTTCGCCTGTTTGAGATCGATCGGCTTGTAGGTGACCGAGCAGCCGTATCGTTCACAGATATCCAGCACGCGATGATGTGCGAGATAGGCGTAGGGACTGACAAAATCGAAGTAGAAATCAACGTTCTTCATAGACTGTTTCCTGCCGCCGCGCGTCACGCCTTAAGGAAAAATTTCACGTCGTGCGTGGCCTCGTGAAGTTTTTCCATCTGAAGGATGTGCCCGCAGGCGGAATATACCTTGACCTGACTGCCGGGGATGCCTTTGTGGAAGTCCTCGGCATGGGCGGCGGGGGTAACGCGATCATTCTCACCCCAAAGGATCAGGGTCTTGGCCGCGATACGATGAAGCCGCTTGCGCAGGCCGTAATCGGGGAAAGGCCACAGGAACTTGCCGGCCACACCCTGCTGCCAGGTGACTTGGGCGATGAAGGCCGGCATCATTTCCGGGTTGGGCGGCGGCGTAAACATTTCCATCGCGCCGGGCGCGGTGCGGAAATCGTGGAACAGGAAGCCGGGCATCGCCTGCGGTGCCGACGTATAGAGGTCGGGAATACCGCTCGGCGCATCGTCGCGCCACAACCCACATGGGCCCAGCGGCACCAGCTTGGCAAACAAGTCGGGATAAAAGGCGGCCAAGTCGCAGGCAACCATCCCGCCCATCGACTGCCCCACCGCCGCAGCGCCGGTCAGCCCCAGCTTGCGCAGCACTTCCTCATAGATCAGCAGCAGATCATAATAGCTGTCGAGCTTGTAGATCGCATACGGATCCCCCGGCGTCGTGCCCGGCATTTCAGGAGCATAGACCGTATAATCCTCGGCCAGCGCATCAAGGAACCGGTCCCAATAAAGCCCGGCCGCCGGATGGAAATAAACCAGTGGCGGACCCTCGCCAGCCACACGCACGCGCACCTTAATCTCACCGCCCCAGGCATCGACGATCTCGTCCCGCTGCGGTCCCTTGATCCCATCACCACTCATCGCTTCACACTCCTGATCTTTGCTCGTTTTTGTTGACGCCGCCCGCTCAGGAGAGGCCCGTCGGCCACCATTCATGCTTCCAGCCTTCGGCTTCGAAGCCATTGTCCTTCCACGCCTGACGCAACCGGGGGATCACACCCTCGGCGATCAAAGACATGCTCTTCTTGACCAGCGGCGTCGGCATTGAACCCATCTGCGTCATCAGCAGCAGGCTACCAATGCGGAAATCCTTGACCAGATCGATCAGTTGCTGCGCCACCGTCTCGACACTGCCGACGATGCAGCACTGCGCATCGACCAGTTCGGAATAGGTGATCGTCTTCATCTTGGGCACCAGCCCGAAATCGACCGGATTGCGCGCAATCGCCTCGACACCCTTGATGTCGTGATAGCCTGCCAACCCCAGATCCTGCATCGTCATCGCGCCAAAGGCGTTGCGGAACCCGTTCTGCAGGTGCGGACCATAGTCGCGGTGCGCCTCTTCGTCGGTTTCGCCCACCGCCACCGTCTGCAGGAAGGCGAGACGATAGGGATTGGCATCACGCCCCATCTCGGCGGCCATATCCCAATAGCGCTTGAACACCGCGCTGCCGGCCTGACGCGGCCCGAACCAACCCGGATAGAGGAACACCTGATCGCGCTCAAGAATCCCACGCAACGTCACCGGATTGCCCACCGCCGGCGCCCATACCGGCAGCTTCTTCTGCGCTGGCCGCGGCCAGATGTTGACATAAGGGTGCTTGTTGAATTTGCCGTTGAAGGCGAATGGCTTGGGTTCGGTCAGCGCCCGGTCGATCAGCGCGATGTTCTCGGCGAAGCGCGGACGCGTCTCGATCGGCGGAATACCCTGGTTCTGGTTCGAATCATAGCTCAGCGAGATCGGGAAGCCCGCGATCATCCGACCGCCACTGATCTGGTCGATCACCGAAAATTCCTCGGCAACCCGCAATGGCTCCTTGGTCTTACCCAGCGACCGGCCCACACATGCCAGCGCCGGCGTCAGCCCCTCCGCCTGCGTCGCATAAGCCAGCGCCGCCAATTCCAGGTTCGGATTGGGCAGCACATCATATGCCGCCTGGCTATGCTCCGTCACACCCAACCCGTCGAACCCGACGCGCGCCGCGTGCATCATCTCGTCCAGGAAATTGATGTGCGCCTCATGCATCTTCGCCGGCTCAACCAGGTCGAAGTAAGACGGCGTCACCACCGAGCGATTATGCGCTGCAAAATCATCAGGCAAATAGCGGTAAGGTAACTGCTGGAATGCCAGAACCTTCATCTTCCACTCCTCAAGGGCCACCGATATCAACGGCATACCGATTACGGCGCACCGCCCGTCCAGCGGTCCATTGCCGCCGGATCAGATCATCGCCTCACAAAAATAACCGTACCATGTAGTTCGGATTTTTCAAGCAGGATTCTTGTCGGAGATTCGGCTGGGGATTGAAGATATTCCCGATGACACGGGTGTGCCTTACGGTTTCATCCCAATACGGATCCCTGCAGGCGGACACGCAAATGACCGCCAATGGCGTCGATCGTGACCGCTTATGTGGACAATTCGACCGTGCCGGCGCACCCCGATCGCCCGGCACTCAAGTACGGGTAAAAAACGTACTTGATAGTACGATTTTTGGCCCGTACTGTCTCGTACCGTTATGGCCCTTTGTGCTGACGACGAATAAAAAAAATTGGAGGATCGGTTCGATGAGGATTCTGCTGACGGCGTCCGGAGGAAACCAGGGCAAATTGCTGCTGCCCAAGCTTGTGGCGGCGGGGCACTGGGTCCGGGCGGCGCGTTTACATGCCGGTGGGGAGGCCGTTCTTAAGGCTCTCGGGGCCAGCGACGTCGTGGTCGGTGATTTGTCTGATCTGGATGCTTATACGCGCGCCCTGGAAGGGTGCGATGCCGTTTATCATGTCGGCCCATCGGGGAGTGACCGCGAACTTGAAAGTGGCCTTACGATGATTGAGGCGGCACGTCGCGCCGGCGTAAGGCATATCGTCCTGAGTTCGGTACATTACTCGATCATCAACATCGTCCAGCACCGATATAAACGAGATATCGAAGAAAAACTTTACGAATCCGGGCTTAATTACACAGTGTTGAAGCCTTGCGACTTCATGATGAAGCAACTTTATATCAACCCGGTGCTTCGTGACGGCGTTCTGCCTTTCTTTTGGAAAATCAGCGATAGCCGTCGGGGATCGCTGATCGACCTGCATGACCTGACCGATGTCGCGGCGAAAGTGTTGACGGAGGGGGCCAAACATTATTTTGCAAACTACGAGCTGATCGGGCCGGACAAGCTGACGGCGCCCGATATTGCGCGCATCGTCTCGCGTGTCATCGGTCGCGAAATTCCGTTACGGCAATGGTCGCCGGCGGAGCGCGTCGAAAAGATGTTCGGCACCTACGACCCCAGCCAGGCGTTTCAAACGCATACTTTGGAGGTGCTGGAATCGATCAACGCCTGGTACTCGAATTATGACTTCGTCGGCAATCCGAACGTGTTGGAATGGTTACTCGGTCGAAAGCCGACAACGTTCGAGCAATTTGTCCGCCGGTCCTTGGCGGAAGCAGCGCAATAGCGGATCAAGAAGGTCGTATGAACAAGGGTGGCTGGCGCAAAGCCCCACGACCGGAATGGGAGGGTTAGGATTGCCGACGCTTATTGTCACCACGCTGAACGGTACGGATCACCCGATAGACGCCGACGTTGGTCGGCCCATCATGGAAATCATCCGTGACAAGGGCTTCGAAGACATGCTGGCGCTGTGCGGCGGCTCCAAGTCCTGCGCGACATGTCATGTCTATGTCGATCCCGACAAACTGTCTCTGCTGCCGCCCATGCCACAGGATGAGGATGAATTGCTGGACAGTTCCAGCCATCGGCAACCCAATTCGCGCCTCTCCTGTCAGATCACCTTTACGGCGGCGCTTGATGGTCTGCGGGTCGTGATCGCACCGGAGGATTGAGCCATGGTTATCAGGGCTTTCGATGTCGTGATCGTGGGCGGCGGCCATGGCGGTGCCCAGGCGGCGACCCTGCTGCGGCAACAGGGTTTCACCGGCAGCGTTGCTATCATCGGCGACGAGCCGGACCTGCCCTATGAACGCCCGCCCCTGTCCAAGGAGTATTTGTCGGGTGAGAAGAATTTCTCGCGCATCCTGCTGCGGCCGGAGGCCTTCTGGGCAGAACGCGACATCACCCTGTTGACGGGTATGCTGGTTACCGCCATCGATCCTGTGGCCAAGACCGTGACCGCCAATGATGAATTGATCGGCTACACCCATCTGGTCTGGGCCGCCGGTGGCCGCCCGCGGCGTCTTGCCTGTGCCGGACATGATCTGTCCGGCGTCCTGACCGTCCGCACCCGGGCTGATGCCGATGCCATGAAGGCGGCGTTGGACCGGATCGACACGGTCGTCGTGGTCGGCGGCGGCTATATCGGGCTGGAGGCGGCTGCCGTTCTGGCCAAGAATGGCAAGAAGGTCGTGGTGCTGGAGGCCCTGCCCCGCGTCCTGGCGCGTGTCGCAGGGGAACCGCTGTCCCGCTTCTATGAGGCGGAACATCGGGCACATGGCGTGGATATCCGGCTTAACGCGCGGATGGACCATATTCTGGGCCGCGATGGCCATGTCACGGGCGTGCAGATGGCGGATGGCGAGGTGATACCTTGCCAATTGGTCATTGTCGGCATCGGTATCATCCCGTCTGTGGAACCGGTGATCGCGGCGGGGGCGGCAGGTTCGAACGGTGTCGATGTCGATGCCTTCTGCCGCACCAGCCTGCCCGACATTTATGCCGTTGGCGACTGCGCAGCACATGAGAGCCGGCACCTGGACGGGCAGCGTATACGGCTGGAATCCGTGCAGAACGCCAATGACCAAGCGGCGGTGGCGGTGAAAGCCATCCTGGGCAATCCTGCGCCCTACACGGCCACACCCTGGTTTTGGTCCAACCAGTATGATCTGCGGCTGCAGACCATGGGCCTGTCCACCGGCTATGACGATCTGGTGGTACGGGGCGATCCCGCCAGCCGCAGCTTTTCCATCGTTTATTTCCGCCAGGGGCGGGTGACTGCATTGGATTGCGTCAACCTCACCCGTGACTATGTCCAGGGTCGCAAGCTGGTGGAAGCAAGGGCCACGATCGACCGCGTTGCCATCGCCAAGGTCGGTACCGCCCTAAAAGACCTGTATGTCGTCGGCTGATACAAAGCTGTGCTTACTCGAATCCAGGCGCTTATTTAGGTGATCAGTTGAGCATTTTTCTAGTTTCATTGATAGGCGTGTTTCAGTCGAAGCAGAAATGGTGAACGATATCAGTATATGACTTAAACACATCCACCGATTGTAAACGTCATCCATTTATCTGCAGTGCTTTTGTTTTTTTGAAGCATCCGGTATCGGCGTCTCCGCGCTTTGCGGTGCGGCCGAAAGCGTACTGCATCGGGGGGCTGTCGATCGTACCGGGACTGTGCTCACCGATCCAGTCGACGATCTCCGCGTCATCCGTGTCGACCAGGATGTCACATATGTGGTTGAACCCTGAAGGGCAACATGGCCAAACGATCGTGGATACTTCTCACCTACAAGGTTCCCGCTGACCCATCCCGGGGCCGGGTCCGCATTTGGCGTAAGATTAAGGCGCTTGGTGCCGTCTATCTTCAGTTCGGTGTCTGGCTGCTGCCAAAGTCAGAGGATCATCAGCGCCACCTGAAGATGCTGGTGCGAGACATCGAACAGGCGGGCGGCGACTCTGTGCTGCTGGAAACCGCGGCGCTCGACCCCGCCCAGGAACAGAAGGTCGTGGCCCACTTCGTGGCCGACCGCGACGATGCCTATGTCGAGTTTGTTAAAAGATGTGCCGACGTCGAGCGGGACATCACGAAGGAAACCAACGCCCGGCACTTCACCTATCCGGAGTTGAAGGAGAACGAGAAGGAATTGAAAAAACTGCAGTCCTGGCTCGCCAGGATCCGCAAACTGGACTTTTACGGGACACCGCGAGCCAGCGAAGCTGCGGATAGCCTCGCCAAGTGCAAGGCCGTTTTGGACGCCTATGCGCAGCGCGTCTTTGACGCAGATGAGAAAAGCAGGGACGACCGGTTCTGATTGAACCGCGCCTATTTTGCTGAAAGCTAATATTCAATAGTTATGCGGTCAAGGCTTCAGCTTCCAGGACTGGATTGAAGCTGACCTTATACTAAGCCAACGGATGTTGGCGCCGGCGATTGAGGGCATTGGCCTCTCAAAGTCAGGACGCGGCGCTGGAAAGCGACATCGCGCGGCGGCCCACATAAATCCCCCCTTCCTTGGTACCAGAACAGCAGCCCAAGCCCGGCATAGCGTCTGTCTGCGCGGATCGGACATTGTCTGAACGGTCAAGAACCCTCTTGATTCGCTCGCCCAACTATGTATTCCTAGAGGTAGGAATTAGCGACCGGGAAAGAGTCGCTGCAAGGGAGGGAAAAATGAACAAGAGAGCGTTTCTGACATCAGTGGCCGTCTGTGCGGTCGCTGCCGCGTACCCGGCATTCGCACAGAACACGGGCAACAAGCCGGTTTCTCCGGCGGGGCCCGATGTGAGCGCGCCCCCGGCTGCATCGGTGATGGAAGGGCTTGAAGAAATCATCGTTACTGCACAGCGCGTTTCGGAGAACAGCCAGCGTGCGCCGATCGCGCTGGACGTGCTGACGCCCGAGGATTTCATGCGCCAGAACATCGTGCGTGCCGAGGACCTGTCACGGGCAACGCCGGCCCTGGCGGCTTCATCTTCCGGTGGACCGACCACGAATTTTTATGTGCGCGGTGTCGGTAACAATACGGTGAACGCCTATTCCGACCCGGCCATCGCGTTCAACTATGATGGTGTGTATATCGGACGCCCCAGTTCCACCTCCGGCTCCTTCTATGACCTGCAACGCGTTGAGGTTCTGAAGGGACCGCAGGGAACGCTTTACGGGCGCAACGCCACGGCGGGTGCGATCAACGTCATTCCCAACCGGCCGCGGTTGAACGAAACGTCCGGTACCTTCTCCACGAGTTACGGCAATTATAACCGCTTGCAATCCCAGGCCGCGATCAACATTCCCGTCGATGATAGCAGCGCGCTGCGCATCGCCGGCGCGCAGTTGCGCCGCGACGGCTTGCAGTCGGACGGAACCGGAAGCCAGAATGAATATGGTGCTCGCGCGCAATATTACGCAGAATTGACCCCGGATCTGGATTTCCGGGTTGGTGCCGATATCTTCCACCAGGGCGGAACCAGCAATTCCGGCTATTATATGGGCGCGGTGAGTTCCCAATTCGGGCCGACGGGTTTTGCTGGCTATGCGCTTGTGCCGTCGGGCTTCTCGCCGTCCAGTGGTGTTCATACGCCTCAATCGGAAGCCTACCTTGCCGCACGCTTTGCGCCGCAACTCGGCCGTTCGGGCATCACCCTGTCAAGCTACCCCTCCAGTGACAATGATTATTGGGGTGTCACGAGCGAAATCAACTGGAGCACGTCCGCCGGGACGCTCACCATTCAGCCCGCCTATCGGGAGGCGGAGTTGGATTACCAGTTCACCTCCTCGATGCGGGCCGGCTACTCCCGTGAGAGCGACAAGCAGACCAGCGTCGAGGCGCGTTGGACAGGGGATATCGGCAGCAGCGCGGATTATCTGATCGGCGCCATGTATTTCGATGAATCCATCGATGCCAACGCCACCTACAGCCAGCTTACGCTGGCACCATTCCAGGATTTTAAAACCGGCACGGAATCCGTAGCCGCCTTTGGCAAGCTCACCTATCATCTGACCGACAGGTTCAGCCTGACCGGTGCCGGGCGATATACGTCTGATTCAAAGCGGTTTAACGGTACTGCCACGACCTTTATCGCGTTCTGCGGCAATCCGGCGGCGCCGCAGGATTCCTGCCCCAATCTTCCGGCAACACCGCTCGTCTATTCCGCTGCCGCGTTCGAGGATTATTACCGCTCGCGCGGGATCGCGGTCACGCCGGTTCCGCTCTATGCGCTGCCCGGCTTTGTTGCGGGAACGCCGTTCGTGTTGCGGGCCATCACGCCGATCAACGCCAAGACCGACAACAACAAGTTCACCTATCGTCTGGCCGCCCAGTATGACATGACGCCGTCGAGTATGGTCTATGCCAGCTTTGAGACCGGGTACCACGCGGGCGGCTTCTCGTTCGCGCGCGGGCTGGAAAGCTACAAACCGGAAACCATCGACGCCTATGTGCTGGGGACGAAGAACCGGCTGTTCGACAACAGGCTCCAGCTAAATCTGGAGGCGTTCCTCTGGAAGTACAGTGATCAGCAATTCAGCCAGTTCGGCTATGATCTCGGTTCGCCGCCGGCGACGGTGTTCCTGACGCGCAATATCGGCAACAGCACGATCAAGGGCATTGATGCCGATCTTGATTTTCTGGCAACCGACAACACGCTGCTGACGGCGAAGATACAATATCTCGACACGAAATATGACAGCTTCGTCTATTTCGTGCCCAACCAGGGGCTGCCGCCGATCACGACGTGCGGCTATGCGCCGACCAGCCAGACCACCTCGTCGGGCACGATTTCGGTCTTCCGCGTGGATTGCTCCGGCATGCCGGCGTTCAATGCGCCGAAATGGTCGGTATTCCTGAATGCCGAACAGACAGTGCCGCTGGGCGACCTCAAGCTCGTTCTGCAGGCGGACACACGGTACCGAAGTGCTAGCTGGACCAGTGCCGATTACCCGACATGGTCGAAGGCGGACGCGAACTTCGTGTCAAACGCCTCGATCACCCTGGGGGATGCGGATGATCGTTGGTACGTGACCGCCCAGATCATGAATATCGGCGACAGCCGCCGGCTTGTCGGCATCAACAACAATTCGGCAACCTCGCTGGTCATTGGCACCACCGAGCAGCCCCGAACATACGGCGTCCGCGTTGGCGGCAAGTTCTAGCCCGTCTCAGCGCAGGTCCAACAACGCAAGACTTGTTGGACCCTTATGGATGCTGGACCAGCATGGAGACGAGAATGACTATTTCGGTTTCTGACCTTCAATATGTCGGGTTGGCCGTGCCCGACCTTGCCGCCGAGCGGGCCTTTTTCGGTGAGGTCTGGGGGCTCACCGAAGTCGTTGAGCATAATGGCATGGTCTATTTCGCCGCTGAAGCATCCCCGTACCCCTATGTGATCAGGCTGCGTCAGGATGCGGAGCGGAAGACAGATATCATCGGCTTTTCGGCAATGTCGCGGTCGGATGTCGATGTCCTATTCGACCGGGCCAAGGCCGCAGGTTGCAAGATCATCCATGAGCCGGGTGTGGTGGACGGACCCGGCGGCGGCTATGGATGCCGGTTCTTCGATCCCGACGGACATGCGTTGGAGATTGTCTGCGACGGTGCGCAACGCTCCCACCGATCGCTTCAAATTGGCGAGGCCATCCCGCTGGGGATCAGCCATATCGTGCTGCACAGCCCGGATATCACGAGGCTTGGCCAGTTCTACCGTGAGGTGCTGGGCTTCCGGCTCTCCGACCAGATCGGGAAGTTCATGGTGTTTCTGCGCTGCAATCCGGCCCACCACCGGCTGGCGCTGCTGCCGGGGCCACCGGCCTTGAACCACATCGCGTTCGACCTGCGTTCGATCGATGAACTCATGCGGGGTCTGGCGCGGATGACCGAAAGGGGCGTCAAGCTGAATTGGGGGCCGGGGCGTCACACGGCCGGGAACAACACCTTTACCTATTATTCGACGCCGAACGGCAATGTCGTCGAATACACGTCCGATCTGGAAGAGGTCGATGAGGAGACCTGGGAACCCCAGGTCTATGAAGCGACGCCGGCCATCACCGATCAATGGGGCACCGGTCGCATCATTCCCGGCAACGTACCCCACGCGGAAATCGGTCCGGACAACGGACTGTGGAAGGTCCCGGCATGATCAGGAATGCGCTTATCGTAGGGGGTGGCATCGGTGGCATGAGCGTGGCAATCGCATTCGCGCGGGCCGGTGTTGCCGTTACCATCATCGACATTGATCCCGAATGGCGCGTGTATGGCGCCGGCATCAGCGTCACCGGCATATCGCTGCGGGCCTTTGACGATCTGGGGATTCTTGACCAGGTAACAGCGCGCGGCTTCATCGCAGCGGGCATGCGCGGACGGTCCGTTGCAGGCGACATTCTGATGCAAACGCCGACGGTGGAGAATCCGGCACCGATCCAGCGCGGTGGCGGCATCATGCGGCCGGTGCTGCACGATATCCTGTCGGCGGCGGTTCGCGCCGCGGAGATTGATGTCCGGCTCGGTGTCACCGTCCGCGATCTGACGCAGGCGGACCAGAGCGTCGATGTGCTGTTCTCTGACGGAAGTCGGGAACGCTACGAACTGGTCGTCGGCGCCGACGGCATCAACTCCGCCATCCGTTCCATGGTCTTCCCCGATGCACCGAAGCCGAAATTCACCGGCCAGGGCTGTTGGCGCGTCGTGGCCCCGCGCCCGCCAGAGGTCGACCGGACCGAGATGTATTTCGGCTCCGCGACAAAGCTGGGGCTTAACCCCGTGTCCCAGGACGAGATGTACCTCTTCCTGCTGGAACATGTTCCGGACAATCCGTGGTTTGCCGAAGATGAACTCATTGCACATGTGAAGAGGCTGATGGCGCCGTTTGGCGGGCACATCCCGGCCATTCGTGACGGGCTGAGTGATCCCGCCAAGGTGAATTACCGGCCCCTGGAATGGCTGTTGATGCCTGACCCCTGGTACAAGGGCCGGGTCGTGCTGATCGGCGACGCCGCACATGCGACGACCCCCCATCTGGCGAGCGGTGCCGGCATCGCGGTGGAGGATGGCCTGGTCCTGGCCGAGGAGCTTCGGCGCAACGATGACGTCCCGGTCGCACTCCGCGCTTTCATGGATCGCCGCTTTGCGCGTGCGCGCCTGGTGGTTGAAAGCTCCGTCCGTATCGGTGAGTTGGAGATGTCCGGCCAGAATCCCAAGGATGGACCGGTCATGCTGGGTGAAACGATGACCCGCCTCCAGCAGCCTTATTGACGCTGACCGCCACGACCATATCAAAGACAGGGACGCTGAAATGACATTTGGCTTGGCAAGCATACGCAACGATGCCGGGCGGCCAGCCGCTGTACTGATCGTAAATGACAGGCATATTCTGCTGTCGGATCATGGTGAGGACCGGTCGGTCCTGGCTTTGTTTGATGAGTGGGAGACCGCCTTTCCACGGCTGCAGGCGATTGCCGACGCGGCGGGCGATGTCGGGGAACCTGATCTTGATGGCACTTCCCTGACCGCCCCTTACATACCGCGTCAGATTTTCTGTACCGGTGCCAATTACCGCAAGCATGTGATCGGCCTGATCATGGGCGACCCGTCCATGCGCCCCAGCGGGCTCGACGGCGAAAGCGAAGAGGAACTGCGCGCGCGGGCCGAAAAGATGATGGACCTGCGGGCGCAGGCCGCACTGCCCTATTGTTTCATCAAGCTGCCTTCCTGCGTGATCGGGCCGAACGATCCGGTGACGCTGCCCCGCAACGTTGCCAAGCCTGACTGGGAGCTTGAACTGGGCGTTGTCATTGGCAAGCGGGCGCGACACGTCACGCCTGAACAGGCGATGGATTTCGTTGCCGGCTATGCCGTCGTCAATGATGTCACAGCGCGGGAGCATATTTTTCGTAAAGACAACTCGGCCATCGGTGCCGATTGGCTGTCCGGGAAATGCTTCCCGACCTTCCTGCCCTTCGGGCCGATGATCGTGCCGCGGCAATTCGTGGAGACCCCATATGATCTCACGATCCGGTTGTCCGTGAACGGTGCGGTCTATCAGAACGAAACCACAAGGGACATGCTGATCAGCATTGAAAGGCAGATCGCATACTTGTCCGATCGTGTGGAACTGCTGCCTGGCGACCTCATCTGCACCGGATCGCCCTATGGCAACGGGTCGGCGTTCGGCGTCTATCTTCAGCCGGGTGACGTCATGGAGGGGACAATTACCGGCCTGGGGACACAGCGAAACCTTTGCATCGCCGAAGCATCATGCCCGGATTAACGCCGCCTGAGACCGTTCAGCAAAAGATCGAGGACGAACTTCTCGAAATCCTCGGACAATTCCTCCAGGTTCGTGTCCGGAGGCGTTACCGCGCGGACGAGAGACTGCGCCGAGACAAAAAAGTCGAAAATACCCACCGTGGTCAGGTACAAAAACAGCGGATCGACCTGCCGAAGCTCCTGACCATCGTCGGAATCCATAAAGTTTTTGTAAGCCTCAATCGCGCGAAGATTGATCTCGCGATGGCTTTTCCTGACTTCCGCAGACTTCGCCTCGGCAAGCTCATCGATCATCAGGCGCTGCATGTACTTGGCCGATCGAATAAACCGATGAAGCCCCTTGATGCGGTCAGCGAAACTCTTTCTGGCGTCGCCGGAAAAACCGGTTTCGACCGTCCGGCTATCTCCCGCCGGGCGGGCGAGCATGTCCTGAACCACGATGAGCAACAAGTTCGTGCGGTCCTGGAAATAATAGCGGATCAGCGCCGGATCAACATTGGCCTCACGCGCGATCAGCGACAGCGAGACCTGCGCCGGCGGCAGCTCTTCGAGCAGGCGGCGCGCTGTGGCGATCACTTTCTCGCGGCCAACGCCCTCATCCGTGGGACGGCCTTGTCGACGTTTTTTTACTCGCTCGGTCATGGGACTCAATTTTCGAATACGTCGCCCGGATTTCATTTCTATCCGTCGCCGCAAGCTGTTGGCAAGTGGTGATTATCATTGGATTTAGCCGGTGCGCCGCGCACCACAGCCACATCAGACGGAGGTAATCATGGCGAATTGGGCGTTTACGCAGGGTGTCCATGATATCGGGAACGGCATCTATGGCTATGTGCAGCCGGACGGCACCTGGGGCTGGTCCAACGCCGGGTTGATCACCGGCGACGGTGAAACCCTGCTTGTCGATACGTTGATGAGCGTACCGCTGACCCAGCAGATGCTTGGCGATTTCCGGCGGTGTGTCTGCGGCCACCTGCATATCGACCGTATCGTCAACACGCATGCGAACCCGGACCATTTCTTCGGCAATGGCGTATTTCCAGACGCCGAAATCATCGCCACGCACAAAACGCGTGAGGAAATTGTCACATTCAATCCGCAGATGTTGATCAACCTGCGGAAGAACTACCCCCAGATGGGGGATGCCGGCGAATTCCTGTTCGAGACGATGGGACGGAAGTTCGATTTCACCGGCGTTGAAACGGTCACCCCGCCGACGCGAACGTTCGAGAAGCAGACAACGCTGACCGTCGGCAGCAAAACCGTGGTGCTGACCGATCTGGGGCCTGCGCATACCGCGTCCGACACCATCGCCTGGCTGCCCGCCGAACGCGTGGTGTTCACCGGCGACCTGTTATTCAACGAGGGGCACCCCATCATGTGGGCCGGCCCTGTGGAGACCTGGATTGCCGCCTGCGATCATATCATCGCGCTTGACCCCGAAGTCGTCGTTCCGGGACACGGCCCGATCACCGATAAAAGCGCGGTGCGTAACCTGAAAGCCTATTTCGACTATATCCGTGCAGAGGCGCGCAAACGATGGGACGCGGGCATGGATTTCGAGGCGGCGGCCCGCGACATCAACATGATCGAATATCGGGGATGGACCGATCCGGAGCGGGTCGTTGCCAACGTCTTCTCGCTCTATAGCCAGTGGGGGGCGAAATACACGCCCGAACAGCGGCGTGGCCTGTTCGGCGCGATGGGCCGATATCGCAAGGAAATGGCCGTACATGGGGAGACTTGCACCCATGAGCATTGAACTGAACGCGACGCATGATCCCGGCCGGCGTAGCTGGCTCGGCAGCGCCAATGATGGTGAAACGGATTTTCCCATCCAGAACCTGCCCTTCGGCATCTTCGCAACCGGCGACAGGGCACGCGGCGGCGTCGCCCTTGGTGATGCGATCATCGATCTTGCGCATCTGCTTGATGCACATTGCCTGACCGGCAACGCGGTTCCCGCAGCGCGGGCGGCTTTGGGGGACACACTGGCCCCCCTGCTCGCCTGTCCGCCGCCGCAGGTCAGCGCCTTGCGTGCGCAACTCTCCGCTCTCTATGCTGCGGATTATGATGGCGATCGGGCACCGCTGACGGCGGCACTGGTGCCGATGGCCGATGCACAACTCCGGATGCCGCTCCGCCCGACGGCCTTTACCGATTTCTGCGCGTCCTACGACCATATCAGACGCATGGCGGGCGGGCCGCCCAAGCTGGCGCCCTTGTCGCTTCCTGTCGCCTATAATGGCCGCGCAAGCTCCGTGCGGGCCAGCGGGACGCCGGTCATCCGACCCTGTGGTCAGTTTGAGCGGGTGCCGGGAAGCCATGACGTTCAATTCGGGCCGGAACCGATGCTCGACTTCGAACTGGAATTCGGCGTCTGGCTGCGGGACGGCAATGCCCTGGGCGAACCCATAGACATGGCCCGGGCAGAGGCGCTGATGTTCGGCTGCTGCCTGGTCAATGACTGGTCGGCGCGGGCCATCCAGTTCTTTGAATCCATGCTTGGACCCCACTTGGGCAAGAGTTTCCTGACAACGGTCAGCCCCTGGATCGTGACGATGGAAGCCCTGGCCCCCTTCCGCGTTGCTGCACGCGACCGGGGAGAGGGCGAGCCGGCGGTGCCCGCCCATCTTTTGCGCGACCTGGATCGCCGCTACGGTGCCATCCATGTGGCATTGACCGCCGAACTGACCAATGCCGCCGGTGCGTCATCGCGGATCGTCGAAACCAATCTGGCAGCACTTTACTGGACGCCGGCGCAGATGCTCACGCATCAGGCGTCCAATGGCGCGCCGCTGGAGATGGGCGACCTGATCGCCACGGGAACGGTTTCCGGTCCCGATGACCGCTCCCGCGCCTGCCTTGCCGAGATTACGCTGCGCGGCGGTAGTGACATCATCCTTCCCGACGGTTCCACGCGCAAGATGCTTGAAGACGGCGATACGCTGACATTGCGGGGCCGTGCCACCGCCCCCGGCTATGTGCCCATCGGGTTCGGGCCGTGTGCCGGCACCATTCAACCAGGGAGGAAAAAATGACCGTGACGACCTGCGGGGACCGCGCACCGGTTCCGGTGTCCGCACGCGGCAAGCATCTGGTGGTGGACATTCATTGCCACCTTGGTATTCCGGCGGCTGATGCCATCGTGCAGGCCCGGTATCCGGGCCCGCCACCCGGCATCAACGACTTCCAGAGTGCGAAGACCGGGGAGGTCAACCGCGCACAGTTTGCGACGATCGGGCGAACCCTGAATGGCATCGAACAGCGCCTGACAGACATGGACCGGCTGGGCATCGATGTTCAGGCGATTTCACCCAGTCCGGGTCAATATTATTATTTCACGGATGGCGACACCGGGCGGAATGCGGCGCAGGCCGTGAATGATGGCATCGCATCAGCCATTGCCGTCCATCCTGACCGGCTGGTTGGCATGGGAACGGTTCCCCTGCAGGAACCGGAACTGGCAATTGCCGAGATGCGCCGATGCGTTCGTGACCTGGACCTGCGCGGGATCGAGATCAGTTCCAATGTCGGCGGGGTGGACCTTCACGACGCGCGGTTCCGGCCTTTCTTCGCGGCGGCGGAGGAGCTGGGCATTCTGCTGTTCCTGCATCCCCTGGGCTTCACTCACGGACAGCGGATGGGGGAATATTATTTCAACAACCTGATTGGCAACCCGCTGGAATCAACCCTGGCGGTCGGGCATCTGATTTTCGGCGGCGTGCTGGACCGTTACCCCGGTTTACGCATCTGCGTTGCACATGGTGGCGGCTATCTGCCCGGTTACTGGGGACGGATGGACCATGGCTGGCACGCCAGGGCGGACTGCAGCGAACATTGCCGGCACAAGCCCTCAAGCTACCTGCGCAAGCTGTGGTTCGACACGCTGGTGTTTGATCGTGACCAGCTCGACAATCTGGTTCGCACCCATGGCGCCGACCGCCTCTGTCTCGGGTCCGATTACCCGTTCGACATGTCCGAACCCGATCCCGTCGGTTTTCACCAGAGGCTGGCGGAGCAGGACCGGGCGAAGATCCTTGGGCTGAATGCCGCCGCCCTTCTCGGCTTGCAGGTGACGCCATGAGTGCCCTTTCGCATCGCCGGCTGTCGGCGGGAAACATCCTGTTCCTGCTCTTCCTCGCCAACGTTCTGAATTACGCTGACCGCGCGCTGCTGGGCGTCGTTGTCGATCCGGTGAAATATGACCTGGCGCTAAGCGACACCGAGATCAGCATCGTCTCCGGCGCTGTCTTCACCATTTTCAATCTTGTCATGGGCCTGTACATCGCGCGCTGGGTCGATATCGGCAATCGCAAGCGCATCCTGCTGGTCGGAATCATTCTCTGGACAGCCGCAACCGCGCTCACCGGTGCCGCACAGGGTTTCTGGACCCTGGCGATCTGTCGCGTGCTGGTGGGTGTGGGAGAGGCAACCTGCTTTCCGGTTGCCATCTCGATGCTTGCCGATCTCTACACCCGCGACCGCCGACCGCGCGCCTTTGCAATCTTCCAATCGAGCGTCTTTCTGGGCATCGTGGCGGGGTCAATCCTGGCCGGGGTCCTGGCGGCGGCGCATGGTTGGCGATACATGTTTGCGATCTGCGGCATCGCCGGCGTCGCCCTTGTCCTGCTGATCGGCTTCACCATGCGGGAGCCGACGCGAACGCACGACACCCCGGATGACGGCCCCGCCCTGGCACCCGAAGATCTGGGGCGTGCCTTGCCTCATTTGTTTCGCGTTCCGGGTTTCGCGATGCTCTGTCTGGGCGTTGGCATATCCGCGATGCCGATCGCCATCCTGCCGATCTGGGCTCCGACCTTCCTGATGCGCAGCCATGACGTGCCGCTGGCGAGCGTCGGCGCCTTGATCGGCCTGCCCGTCGGGATCGGGGGAGTCGTCGGAACTGTTCTTGCCGGTATGCTCGCATCGGCGATCTGCCGCCGGCGTGGAGATGAGTATCACGGATTGCTGGTGCCGATAGCGGCACTCCC
>Ga0066602_10000367_pt1 | contig 37416 bp, 25 predicted proteins | sample Higcelweek5metaG_FD_59481 | JGI IMG/M metagenome (GOLD analysis project Ga0066602, IMG submission 59481) | Freshwater pond sediment microbial communities from the University of Edinburgh, under environmental carbon perturbations - High... | ecosystem: Environmental > Aquatic > Freshwater > Pond...
GGCCAGCCCCGCCACTTCGGCGAATACATAGACAGGGTGTTGCCATAAGGGGCGGGGCCTGGGCAGCGTGTGGGCGGGGAAAATCCTGGGTGCGGCGGGGTTTTCCAACTCAGCCCCCCGCGCCAGCAGACCCGGCAGCAGCAGCGCCAGAAAGCGGCTGGCCGACCGGGCGCGCAGGCGCCGCCAGCCGCTATCCCGGCGCAATTCCATCAGCCGGGATAGCAAATCGGCCCCTTGGGCGATCTCGGTGAAATCCCGCAACTGCAACAGTTGCGGTGCTGCCGCCGCGATGATCGGGGTGCTGGTCATCTCCCCCAGGCGGGCCAGCTTGTAAAGCAGGTGATTCTCCCGGCCCAGCGCCATATCCAGGCAGATCAGCCCGAATGGCCGGCCACCATAATAGGCCCCTTCATGTATCTGTCGGTACAGATGGCAACTTTCCAGGCTGCGATCGTCATGGGTCTCTGCCAGGTCCAGGTCGGCCCGCACTGCCGCCTCCGACAGTGGCAGCAGGGCCAGCCCCACTTCGCTGCCGGCAAACCGCCGGGCCAGCCGGGCCACGCCACGCCAGGATGCTTCCAGTGCGCGCAAGGCCGGATCGTCGCGCAGGGCGGTGATCATCCGGCCCAGCCGCCGATCCAGATCTGCCAGCCGCAGCAGCAGATCATCATCGCCCGCCGTCCCTGTCAGCCAGGGCAGCAAGCTTGCCAGCCGTTCGGTCACCAGATCGCGCAGATGCCGGGGCAGGCCGGCGGCCACCTCATCCCCGATGCGGTCGTGCGTTCGGGCAGCCAGTTCAGGGGCTTGGTGCCGCCACGCCGCGACCAGGGCGCGATCCACCAGATTAATCTGCAACGGCAGGGCGGGGGCCTTTTCCGGCCCTGGCGGGGACGTGGCGCACAGGGCCAGCGCCTGCGGTTCGAAATCCGCCAGCCGCTGGAAATGCAACAGGACCGGGAAAGCCGGGCCGTCCGGTTGGTCCGGGTCGGTCAGCCGCAGCAGCAGCGATGGTTTCAGGATGGCTAGGGCCTGATCGGCATCATGATCTTCCAGCCGCAGGAAATCCGGCGGTTTGCCGTCATCACGGTCGCTGTCCCTGCCGGCCTGCGGGGCGTAATCACCCACCAGCCCGATGATGAAGGGCAATGTCCGCTCCGGCCCGTCCGCCCCTTCACGGTAGCTGAGCCGGACCCGCCGCCCGTGATCCGCTACCACTCCGCCCCCATCCATCCAGCCGTACCGCATCAGCCATCCCCGCACAGGGCAACGAAGGGGGTGCCGTTGTTGGCGGCCAGGGTCAGCGCCTGAAGCTGGGCAATGCGTTCGCGCGTGCCGCTTGGACGGACCAGCCGGCGGATCAGGGCGGCGGCATCGCTGCCACCCTCGGCGGTCGGCGGGGCCTGGGGGCTGGCCGGTGGTTCGGGGTCGGCGGACAGGCCGGACGGGCTGCCGCCGCTGTTGATCCGCACAACCGTGCCGGAAAGGGCGATGCCCGCCGGGCCCAGTGTGATGAAACTGCTGCCTGATTTCAGGGTCAGGCCGCTGCCCGCCTCCAGCACCAGCTGCTGGCCGGCCTTCACCGCGATGGTGCTGCCGCTGCGAATGTCGATATCGGTGCCGGCTTCAAGCGACCAGTCCTCCCCTGCGCGGGTGCGGATGTCGCGACGGGCATCCAGGCTGTCAGTGCCGCCGACCCGTGCCCGCCGGTCCCCGCCGACGGACAGGTGGTCGCTGCTGCCCACCAATATGTGCCGGCGGGCACGGACCCGCACATCCAGATCGCGCTGGGCCTGGATGAAAACCTGTTCCGCCCCTGCCTTGTCCTCCAGCCTGATTTCATTGAAACCGCTGGATTTGGGGGTGGACCGGCTTTTCAGCACGCTGCGGGTCTTGTTGCCCGGCAGCGGGTAGGGGGGCATGTTGTCGGCATTATAGACGCAGCCGGTGACAATCGGCCGGTCTGGGTTGCCCTCCAGGAAGGCGACGACCACCTCCATCCCCACCCGTGGGATGGCCATGCCGCCCCAGCGCCCACCGGCCAGCGATTGTGCCACCCGAACCCAGCAGGATGACCCCTCATCGGCCTTTGAACGTCGATCCCAGTGGAAACTGACGCGGATGCGGCCATAGGCGTCGGTGTGGATTTCCTGCCCGGCGGGACCGACGACGGTGGCCGTCTGCGGCCCCTCCACCAGCGGGCGGGGGCTGCGCAAGGGGGGACGATAAGGCGTGTCCACCGAAAGGGCGCTGAAGCTGTTGCTGTAATGCGCCCCGCCACCCAGATCGCTGCTGGCTGAATGGCGGACGGAGATCAGCAGATAGGTGCCGTCATAGGTCGCCACCTCATGCCCGGACAGTTGCAGCCGCGTGCCGCAGGCCAGCCGTCCCTCATTGCTGGTGCCGTCGAAATGGTGCCGCTCCGCTTCCCAGCGTTCCTGGGCCAGCCTGGCCAGCCGATCGGCCCCATCCATGTCCTGATGGCCGGCGGGATGGTTGAACAGTTCAAGGTCCGCTGCATGGGCGGCACCCTTTGTTTCCGTGCGGCTGGCGGTCAGATCGCGTTGGGGCGTCTGGAAATTATGGTCGCTGACCGTGTGCTTGCCGGGGATCACCTGCCAGCGTTCGGTCAGGCTGCTGACCCCTGGTATGGCGTCGGCCATATCACCGCGCTTGACGGCCAGCGTGCCATCCCCGGCGAAAGGCCGGTGCGCCGATGGCCCATCCGCCAGCACCAGCACATGTCGCCCGGCCTCGTGGCGGAAGAAATAATGGATGCCATCTTCTTCCCACAGCCGGGCCAGGAAATCGAGATCGCTTTCCCGATACTGCACGCAGTAGGGGCGCACCGGGGGCTGGCTTTCCAGCACCATTTCGACATCGGTGAAGCCCCGTTCGCGGAAAATGGTCTCAGCGATCTGAATGCAGGTCTGGCCCTGGAAAATGCGGCTGTCGCTGTGGCGCGACAGGAACCAGAGCCAGGGGACCAAATCCAGTTCATAGTGAAAGCGATCGGCGGCGAATTCGCGGCCCCGATAGGCGGCATCGGCAATATAGCCATGGAAATGCCGGTCATCGCCGCCGGCCCCGCCCCGCAGGCTCACCACCGCGGGCTGGCCGGCCAGCCCGCCGAGGTCGACCGGTGCCCCGATGCTGAAGGCTTCCACCCGGAAACGGAAGGGAGAGGACAGCCCCTCCTCCCCCGTCAAGACGGTGGCGACCAGCCGGTCGGCACCCAATGGGGTATGCAGCCGGATCAGCCGGCTTTCCTGTCGCATCAGCCGAGCCCCTTTCGGGTGGCAGACCGGCTATAAAGGTTTCTGGGTAGTAGAGTAATATTGAATTGCGGGCTGCGCATACTCTAATCCATAGAAATCATCGCGCCGCCATGATTATATTTGATTTAATTCTATCTTCTATAATTAAATAGGCATAATGTTGATATTCAATAGAGTATTCATAAATTTTGTTTTTATATTTTTTTAAGCATTTTGTTTGTGATTTTCCCGTCGATGGTTATCTTGTCGGCGATGATCCAAGGGAGGTGATATGGAAGCCGGTGCGCAATCCCTGATTTCCCGTCTCAACCCGTCGACCCGCCGTTCCCTGGCGCTGGCGGTTCAATCGGCGCTGGGTTGGGGGCATCCGGCTTTGCGTCTGGAACATCTGCTGTCGGTGCTGTTGGAACAGCCGGACGATAATGTCACGATACTGTTGCGGCGATATGGGGTGGACGCAACGCGCGTACGGGCGGCGCTTGCCTGGGCGCTGGAGGCACTGCCCCGCACAGGTGCCGGCCGGCTGGAATATGACCGGGATTTCCTGTCCCTGTTGGCTGATGCCTGGATTTTGGCCTCCGACTATTATTGTGCGACGGAAATAAGGTCCGCCCATCTGCTGCTGGCCGTGCTGGATCAGGCGGATGGGTTGGCGGCCCTGCCAGCCTGGCAGTCGCTGCTGGCCCCGCTGCGGGATGATCGCGTGGCCTTGCGGCGTGATCTGATGGAAAAGCTGACCCCGCCGCATGACGATCCCGCTGCCGTGACACCAATGCTTCCCATGCAGCCATCCGGGGAGGAAAGTCCCCTGACCCGCTTCACGGTGGATTTCACCGCCCAGGCGCGGGACGGTCATATTGATCCCGTCTTCTGCCGTGACCGGGAAATCGGGCAGATGATCGATGTGCTGGGGCGACGGCGCAAAAACAACCCGATCTGCGTGGGCGAACCCGGTGTGGGCAAAACCGCCGTGGTGGAAGGGCTGGCCCTGCGGATCGCGCAAGGGGAGGTGCCGGATTTCCTGCGCGATGTCAGCCTGCTGGGGCTTGATCTGGGATTGCTGCAGGCCGGCGCCGGCATGCGCGGGGAGTTTGAGAAACGGCTGCGCGCGGTCATCGATGCGGTGAAGGCGTCCGTCCGCCCGGTGATCCTGTTCATCGATGAGGCGCACACCCTGATCGGTGCTGGCGGCCCGGCAGGGGGTGGGGATGCCGCCAACCTGCTGAAACCAGCGCTGGCGCGGGGCGAGTTGCGCACCATCGCGGCGACCACCTGGGGCGAATATAAACGCTATTTCGAAAAGGACGCCGCGCTGGCCCGCCGCTTCGAACTGGTGAAGCTGGACGAACCCTCACCCGACGATGCCGTCACCATCCTGCGCGGCCTGCGCCCGGTTTATGAAAAGGCCCATGGCGTCACCATCCGCGACGAGGCGGTGGTGGCAGCCGCCCGCCTGTCGGCCCGCTATCTCAGCGGACGGCAATTGCCCGACAAGGCGGTGGATCTGCTGGATACCGCTGCTGCCCGCGCCCGGCTCAGCACCATTGTACGCCCGGCATCGGTGCAGGCAGCCCAGAATGCCGTCGCCGTGCTGGAGCGGGAGCGGGAGGCGCTGACCCGCGATCTGGCAGCCGATCATCCGCGCCTGCTGGCGCTGGACGATTCCATTGCCACCGCCGCGCGCGAAGCGGCCAGCCTCTCTGACCGCTGGCAGGCGGAAAAGGCGCTGCTGGAACGGCTGGCCGCCGCCGGAGAGCCGGAACGCCCCGGTCTGCGGGCCGAACTGGCCACCCTGCGCAGCGACGGCACCATGGTGCATCAGGAGGTGACGGCCGATCTGGTGGGGCGGGTGCTGGCCGACTGGACCGGCATTCCCGTCGGCAGCATGGTGAAGGACGAGGCGGCAACCGTGCTGGGGCTGGAAGATGCGCTGCGCCGCCGCGTGCTTGGCCAGGATACGGCGCTGGCGGCGATAGCGCGTGGCATCCGCACCGCCAAGGCCGGCATCGGCAATCCCCAGGCCCCGCTTGGCGTTTTCCTGCTGGTCGGCCCCAGCGGGGTGGGCAAGACGGAAACGGCCACCGCGCTGGCCGACATCCTGTTCGGCGGGGAACGTTTCATGTGCGCCATCGCCATGTCGGAGTTTCAGGAAAAGCACAGCGTTTCCCGCCTGATCGGCTCCCCCCCCGGCTATGTCGGTTATGGGGAGGGGGGTGTGCTGACGGAGGCGGTGCGCCAGCGCCCCTATTCCGTGGTGCTGTTGGACGAGGTGGAGAAGGCCGATCTGGAGGTGATGAACCTGTTCTATCAGGTGTTCGACAAGGGCACCCTGTCGGACGGCGAAGGGCGGGTGGTGGATTTCCGCAATACCATCATCCTGCTGACCAGTAATCTGGCCACCGACCTGTTGACCCGCATCGGCCAGGACGCCGCTGACGCCGAACTGCCGGTGCCGACATTGGAAGAGGTGGTGGACGCCATCCGGCCCATCCTGTCCAGCCATTTCAAGCCAGCATTGCTGGCGCGTATGAAGGTGGTGCCCTATATGCCACTGTTGGGCAATGAACTGGCCGCCATTGTCCGGCTGAAGCTGGCCGGTGTGGCGCGACGGCTGAACGACAGCCACGCCGTCAAGCTGGAATTTGCCGATGGGCTGGCGGATGCTATTGCCCTTCGGTGCGCCACGGTAGAGGCCGGTGCGCGCAACATCGACCATATCCTGAATGATGGGTTGCTGCCGCGTATTGCCGAACTGGTGCTGGGCAATATTGGCGGCCCCTTGCCCGACCGTATCCGGGTGGGGATCGGCGGGGATGGGGGTTTCCTGCTGGAGATCGCTGCGCCTGCGGTGTAGCCTGCACCGCGAATAATCAATCATGCCAACCCGCCTAAAGGTTAAGCTTTAGGCGGGTTGTAGGCCGGCGACTGCCGGCCCGGCGCACAAGAATGAGTGGCATCACGCCTCCACAATCGCCAGATCGCGCAGTTCCGCCAGTTGATTGCGCAGAATGGGCAGGATCAGGCGGGCGGGACCGGACTGCGGGGGATCGCGGGAGATGATGCCGCCGGAGCGCCGGGTACCCTGTTGTGGGATCGCCAGCTGGCAGAACAGGCCGCGACGGATTTCATCGGCCACCAGCATGGCCGGCACCGCCACCACAAAATCGGTGGTGCTGGCCAGTTCCCGCGCCAGGCTCATTGAACTGATACGCAACTGGCGGGCGGGGGTCAGCCGGGCAGCCTGGATGGCGGATTGCACATCCTGTTCGATCCGCTGCGTCAGCGTGGGCAGCACCAGACCGTAGCGGGAGATGGCATCCGGCGTCAGATCGCTTTGTGTCAATAAGGGGTGGCCATCACGTACGATGAAGGAAACCGCCTCGTGATACAGCACGGTGCGGATCAGACCGTCGGGCACGTCGGGCGGGTACAACCGACCGATGATCAGGTCGATATCGCCCGCCCACAGACGGGGCAGCAGTTCTTCCGTCCGGCCCTGCAGCACATTGACATTCAGGTCCGGCGCCCGGTCGCACAATTCGCGCAACACGGCGGGCAACAGCCCGGCGGCGGCCACCGGCAAGGCCCCCACGGTGATGGAGGCGCTGCTTGTGTCGGCCAGCCGGCTCATATCATTCTGCAAACGTCTGATCTGGCCCAGCACGCCGCGTGCGGTTTCACACAGCATGGATCCCATGGCGGTGGCTTGTACACCGCGCGCGTGGCGGGTGAACAGGTTTCCCCCCATCAGGCTTTCCACCTCGTGCAGGGTGCGTGTAAGGGCGGGCTGGCTGACATGCAGCGACCGGGCGGCCCCTAACAGGCTGCCATGTCGGTCAATGGCATCGATGGCACGTAAGTGCCTGATCTTCAACCGTTGTTCCAGATAATGCGGCGTAGCGCCGTTACTGTTGGTGACAGGCGCGAGTATCATCACGCCCCTCCCTGGCGGGCGCATTGCCGCCACAACACACCTGGCCCGGCGGCGATGCCCATCGCCGGCACAGGTGGGATGCCGATGCCACAGAGACTTGTCGTCATCATCGCCTCCCGTGTTTGCACATTGTTATTTTCCAGAACTATATGTCTTTGGATCCAAAGAGGTCAATATGCTGCATTGATGTCGGTATATTTTGCTGTAGGGGATCCAGAATGGATCCCGGAATCCCATTTGCCGGGTTTTGTGAACAGTTATATGATGCCGGCGCTCCACTGCCATCGGCTGTTCGCCGCGGGTGATTTTCGTCTTCGCAGGGCTTTTCGATGACCAGCATGCCTGTTCCGCACGTGCCGGCCATGCCGGCGGCATCGGCCAAACAGCTGGCGACCGTTGTGCTGCGCATCCGGGAAATGATTCTGCGTGGTGAACTTGCGCCCGGTGAACGGGTGCGGGAAACGGAGATCGCGGAGCGGTTGAACCTGTCCCGGACGCCGGTGCGTCAGGCCTTGCCGGCGCTGGCGCAGGAAGGCCTGCTGGTGGCGTCCGGGCGGCGCGGCTATGCCGTGCGCACATTCAGCTCCCATGAAATCATGGAAGCCATTGAATTACGGGCGGTTATGGAAGGGTTGGCCGCTCGCAGCATGGCCGAACGCGGCGCCCCGGAAGCCCTGCTTGCTGCCCTGCGCGCCTGTCTGGCCGAAGGGGATGCCATCTTCGCCAAGCGCACTATCGAACAGGAGGATGAGCCGCGTTACGGCACCATGAATGACCGTTTCCACCGGCTGATCCTGGAAGGGGCGGGGCGTCCGCTGCTGATCGCCTTTGCCCAGCGCTGCAATATCGTGCCGTTTGTTTCCCCCTTGAACCTGGCGTTCCAGCAGCGCGGCGTTGACGGCATGTTCCAGATTCTGTTCTTCGCCCATCAGCAACATCACGCCATTGTGGATGCCATCAGCAGCCGCGATGGCGCGCGCGCGGAATTCCTGTTCCGCGAACATGCCGTTATGCAGAAGAACAGTATCAACCTGGATCTGACCTGGGAGGACTGGCGCCCGGCCTGATCGGGTACAACATCAGACCCGGCGGTTTTCCTGATGCACCAGCCGCACCAGTTCCACCGCTGTGACCCTGCCGCCCGTCGCCTCATTCGCCAGCCGCAGCACGTCGGCCTTGAAGGTTGCGGGCTGGATGGTGGCCGGGTCCAACTGGCCTTTTGCACCCCGTTCATAAAGGGCGGCCAGCAGCCGGTCGCGCACGGGCGGCAGCACCGCATCGGGGTTGCTGCCGCCAGCCAGCTCCAGCCTCATTTCCGCTGCCAGAAAGGCGATCACCTTGCCATGCTGCCAGATGGGTACGATCAGGGTGCCCAAATCGCCCACAGGCAGCTTGCCATCCGGTGCGGTGCTGGATGTGCTCTCTGTCGCCCCTGGCGGTGCGGTCAGATAACCGCCCGTTCCCCCCGCAATGAACAGGGAAAGGCCGGCGATGGCAGGCAGGGCAAATTGGGGCAGCGGCATGGCGGGCCTTTATCGGCGGGTAGCAACGGGTGGGGCAATCAGAATGGCAGGATCGCATCCAGCACCTGCTGGCCGACGCGCGGCTGCTGCAGGTCGGTCAACTGGCCCCGCCCGCCATAGGCGATGCGCGCCTCGGCGATCTTCTCGTAACTGACGGTGTTGGTGGTGCTGATATCCTGCGGGCGGATGACGCCGGCGATGCGCAGTTCCCGCAATTCGTAATTCACCCGCATTTCCTGGCGCCCGGCAATCACCAGATTACCGTTGGGCAACACGGAGGTGACGACGGCGGCCACCTGCAAGGAGATATTTTCCCGTCGGTTGACCGCCCCCGAACCGCTGGAACTGCCGCTGGAATTCAGGTTGATCAGGTTTTCCGGGTCCACTGCGTTGGGCAACACAGAATTCAGCTTGCTTTCCAGGCCCAGGAAGTTGGGCACGCCAGCGCTTTCGCTGCCGGCGCGCGACCGGGTGGTCTGATTGCTGATCTGTGCCTCCTCTGCCATTTCCACCACCACGGTGACGATATCGCCCACCTTGGTGGCCCGCAGATCGCGCAGAAAGCCGCGCGCATCCGCTTCCCACAACGATGCCGGTTGCCGCATCTGGGTGGAACGCTGCGGCATCGGCATGCTGACACCCGTGGCCTCCGCCTGCTGGCTGGGATTTTCGATCGGCGTCATGCTGGGCGCCTTGCCCAGATGGTCCAGCCGATCCGCACAGCCGGCCAGCAGCAGCGGGGCCAGCAGCAGGCTTCCCGCCCTTGCTTTCAGGGACCGGTTCAGCCCCGTGCGGGGGATGGCGTTTTTGGGATCGCGCGGCATCGGGCTGTTCCTTATTCGGTGGCGCTGACGGTACCGGGGCCGGTGACGGTGGCGGTCAGGGTGCGGCTGCTATCCAGGTTTTGTACCCGCACCAGATCGCCCATCCCGGCATCTTCCAGGGCGCGCCCGCGTGCCGTCACCAGCAGCGGTCCCTGGCGGAATTCCACGGTGACGGGCTTGTTGCGCTGGATGATCACCGGCTGGTTGACCGAACCCGCCTGCACCGGGCGACCGGGGGACAGCAGGCGCTTGGCCTCCATCCCCACCATGGCCTGGGCGCTGGTCAGGGTGCGTCCGCTCACCTGATCGCTGCGCATCGGCACCAGGGTCAGGTCATCTTCGCCAATCACCTCACCGGCGGCGATGCGGCGGGTGGGAACGGGCACCTGGATTTCCGTCCAGACCTCCCCATCCACGCGGAAACGGCTTTCCTGCCCGCCCTCATTGCTGCGCAGCATGGCCGCAAAACGCCGGGTGGCGGGGTCGAAATTCATCTGTTCCACCCCGCTGACGGGGCGGTTCACCGGGTCTTTCAGGCGGATGCGCAATTCCCCCTCGCCCAGTGCGCTGCCATAGCGGCCCTGAAGCTCGCCCAGCAGCAGAGCGCTGGCGGCATCGGGCTGTTCGGCCAGCGGTGCGGCTGGCCCCCGGCCCGCCGCCAGCACCGGGGATGTGGCCAGCAGCAGGGCGGCCAGCAGGGCGTGGATGATGCGCGTCATGCCACCCCTCCTCAACGCATCTGCGTCAGGGTGGTCAGCATCTGGTCGCCGGCTTCCACCGTGCGGCTGTTCATCTCATAGGCGCGTTGGGCGGAAATCAAATTGGTGATTTCCGAGACGATATTGACGTTGGAAGATTCGATATAGCCCTGGCGGATGCTGGCAAAACCCTGCTGGCCCGGAATGCCCAGGATGGGCACGCCCGATGCCGGGGTTTCCAGGTACAGGTTGTTGCCGATCGTCTCCAGCCCCGCCTCGTTCACGAACATGGCGACATCGAACTGGCCGACATTTTCCGGCTCTGTCTGGCCGTCAATATAGGCCAGCACCTCACCATTCTTGTTGATGGTCACGCTCTTGGTGTTTTCCGGCACGGTGATGCCGGGGCTCACCTCGTTGCCATCCATGGTGACGATGGTGCCTTCGGCAGAAAGCTGGAAATTGCCGGCGCGGGTATAGGCGGTTTCCCCCGTCGGCAGGGTGACGACGAAGAAACCGCGCCCGTCCAGCGCCGCGTCATAGGTGTTTTCCGTCTGGCTCAGCGTGCCCTGGCTGTGCAGGCGCGAAACAGCGGCCGGCTTGACGCCCAGGCCCAGCTGAATGCCAGCGGGCACGATCTCCCCCTGGTCGGACGCGGTGGAACCGGCCCGCAGCTGGGACTGGTACATCAGATCCTGGAATTCCGCGCGGGAACGTTTGAAGCCGACGGTATTGATGTTGGCGATGTTGTTGGAGATGACCTCCACATTCATCTGCTGGGCCATCATGCCGCTGGCGGCGATATCGAGCGTGCGCATGGGTTCTTGATCCTTCGTGCGAAAGGGCCGCTGCGGCCGGTCAGGTGGCCGTGCCGCCCAGCTTGTCGATGGCGTTGCTCTGCCGCTTATTTTCCGAATCGGTCATGTTGGTGGCCAGCGCATAGGCGCGGTTGATATCGATCAGCCGCACCATTTCCATGATCGGCTGCACGTTCGATCCCTCCAGCGCGCCTTGCACCAGGGTGGCCCCCACGGCGGGCAGCGCCTCGCCTTCCGCTGTCACCAGACCATTGCCATCGCGCTGCAACCCCTCCGGGTTGGGCAGGGTGAACAGGCCGATGCGACCCAGTTCCACCGACTGGATTTCCTCCCCCTGGCCACCAACCATGTAGGAGAGCGTGCCATCGGCACCGATGCTGATGGGGCCGACATCTTCCGGCACTTCCACCGTATTGCCGTCGGCATCCAGCACAGTATGGCCGTCCACCGTCACCAGCATGCCATCCTGGGAACGCTGCAACCGACCATCGCGGGTGTAGCGGATGCCGGCGGGCGTCTCCACCTGCAGCCAGGCATCGCCCTGAATGGCGATATCCAGCGGGTTGCCGGTGACGGAGACGGTACCTTCGCGCAGGTCGGTATAGGTGGCGCGGTCCACCACGAAGGCCGTGGCATCGCCCCGGCTGACACGGGTGACGTAATCGTCAAAGACGGGGCGTTCGGCGCGGTACGCCGTGGTGTTCATGTTGGCGATATTGTTCGCCGTCACGTCCAGCATGCGGCGCAGCGCCATCTGCTGCGACAGCGCGACATAAAGCGCGTTTTCCACGGTCGGACCAGCCTCCGGCAAGGGCCCGCCGGGCCGGTTTCTCCGGGTGGCGGGTTGTGCGGTGCGGGACAGGCTGCTTCGGCCCATCCCGGTTTTGAACGGGCTTTAATGTGCAGCGGCTAGGTTAAAGCCACGTTCAAGATGGCTTTGGGGCCCGCCCGATGAAAAAACGCACCGCTTCCCTGCTGGCCTGCCTGCCCGCAATTGCCCTGCTGGCCCCGTTTGCCGGGGCGACGGTGCCGGTGGAATTGCGGGAGACGGCGACCGGCACCGAACTGGTGATCCCCAGCGGTGACCGGCGGCCCGTCCGTTTCCAACGCGGCCAGTGCCATGTGGTGCTGGGCTTCGCCTTGGAAGAGGACATGGCCCTGGGTACGGCGGCGCGCGGTGCCGGCTATATCAAGGGTGTGGGGCTGCTGGACCCGCACACATTGACGGTGGCAACCGAATGCGGCAGCCGCATCGGTTATCGCCGGGATGGTGAAAACAGCATCCTGACCATCTCCGCCCCCCTGCTGCCCGGCAAAAAACCGGCACCGCCGGAGAAATCCGACAGACCGGACAAGCAGCAGGCCAGGGCTGAAAAAGCGGAGAAGGATAAGGCGGAGAAGAAGGCTATCGTGATTGCCGCCCCGGCCCCCGCGACACCGGCAGCGCCAGCCCCGCAACCTTTGGCCCCGCATCAGACATCCAATGATGCCGCCTTTGCCCGCAGCGCCATTGCCGAAGGGTTGAAGGCTGCCGCCAAACCACCGGAGCCCGATCCGGCGGACAAGGCAGCCAGCCTGATGACCCCGCGCCCCAGCCAGACCGAATGGGGCACCGAAGGGCCGATGCTGGATCTGGCCGCCTGGCGCAAGAAACCCTTCCTGCAGGAACGTGACCGGCTGCGCCAGGCACAGGTGACAGGTGATGCCGGGACCGTGAATGCGACGCGGGATATGCTGCGCTTCCTGCTGGCCTGGGGGCTGGCCGCAGAAGTGCGCGCCGCCATTGATACCCGCCAGATGACGGCGGACGAACAGCCCCTGCTGGCGGTGGCCGCCGTGCTGGCCGACCCGCGCGATCCGGCCGCCGACTGGTTGTTGACGCCCGAGGCATTGCGCGCCGCCGATGGTCCGCTCTGGGCCGCCACCCTGCTGCGCCGGCGGGGGGAGGTGGTGGACGCGCTGCGTTATCTGCCGCTGGCCAACCGCGCCCTGTCTGCCCTGCCGGCCGATCTGATCCGCCCGGTGGGGCTGGACCTGCTGTCGCTCGCCACCGGGCGCGGGCTGGACGGCATGGCGCGGGAAATCGCCCGCACGCTGGAAGCCACCAAGCCGCAGGGGGCCGATCTGGCCCGGCTTTACTATGAAATCGGGCGGCTGCACGCAGCCAATAAACGCGCCGCCCTGGCGCTGACCCAATGGGACAAGGCCGCCGACATGCCCGGCCCCCATGCGGCCCTGGCCGCCATGGAGGCAACGGACCTGCGGCTGGGTAACGGGGCCACCGATGTTTCCGCCTTGGAGACGGTATTGAAGCGGGCAGTCCGGGATTGGCCCGGCGGCGAGGTGGAAATGAAGGCGCTGAGCCGGCTGGCAGCACTGGAAGGCGACCGCGGGCAGGTAGCCCAGGGGCTGGAATGGCTGCGCCTGCTGCGGCTGCGCTTCCCTGATCGAACGCCGGCTGAACGGACGGGGGATGATGATCTGGCGGGCCAGCTGCTGATCCGCCTGACCGGGCCGGATTTCGCCGGCCAGCCGCTGCCCGAGCGCGTGGCGCTTTATGAACGCAACCGCGACCTGATCCCCGACGGCAAAACCGGGTGGGAGATAAGCCGCCGCCATGCCGCCATGCTGGCCGATGTCGGCATGGCCACCGGTGCCGAACTGGAACTGTCCGCCCTGATCACCCTGGTGCCGGTGGAAGACCGCGCGCCGATCCTGTTGGATCTGGCCCAGTTGCAACTGGCCGGCGGTGATGCCGGGGCGGTGCTGGCCACGCTGGATGATCTGGGCGACAAGGCCGGTAAGCTCGCCCCCCAGGCCGCCGTGCTGCGGGCCCAGGCGCTGCTGCTGACCGGTGACCTGAACGGGGCCATGGATCAGGTGGCCGGTAATGGCGATGCCGCCAGCCTGCGGACGCGCGCCAGCGCGCTCTGGCGGCAACAGCGCTGGGCCGATGCAGCCAAAACCCTGCAATCACTGGAAAAGCGCGACAGCCTGTCCCCTGAAGAAGCCACCAAGCTGGCCCTGGCCGGCATTCTCTCCGGTGACCGCGATCTGGCCAGCCGTACCCTGGAACGCCATAGCGCCCAACTGGGCAACCGGCCCTGGGTGGCCGGGCTGAACACGCTGGCCAAGCCGGTGCCGGGGGACGAGGCGGGCGACGCCGAGCTGCGCGCCCTGGTGGAGGATGCCAAGGTGCTGGGCGGTCTCGTCCAGCGGTAAATCCTTAACGCGCAGTACCCGTCACCCGCATCCGCCACCGTCACCCGCCACCGTCACAATCGAAAAGCTGGTTTAACCCGGACCGGGCAGGATGGCGCTGTCAGGCCCCGTGGCCGAAGCCCGGAGATTCTCGGATGAACTTACTGATCGGCGCCATCATTGTCTTCGCCTCCGTCCTTGGCGGCTTCATGGCCCTTGGCGGGCATCTGACCGTTCTGTGGCAACCTTTCGAAGCAATCATCATCTGTGGCGCTGCCTTTGGTGCCTTCGTCATCGCCAATCCATGGGAGGTGATCAAGGATACCGGCAGTTCCATCATGGCGACCTTCAAGGGCACGCGCCATAAACGTTCCGATTATCTGGACCTGCTGGCCCTGCTTTACACCATCTTGCGCACGGCCCGCACCAAGGGCCTGCTGGGGCTGGAAAAGGATATCGAACATCCCCAGGACAGCGCCCTGTTCCAGCAATTCCCCAAGGTGCTGGAGGATAAGCGCGCGCTGCGTTTCATCACCGACTATCTGCGCCTGATGTCGCTGGGTGGCGACCGGGCGATGGAACTGGAAGTGCTGATGGATGAGGAATTGCACACCATGGCCAAGGAATTCGGTCGTGCCCCGCGCGCCCTGCACACTGTGGCGGAGGCGATGCCGGCGCTGGGCATCGTGGCCGCCGTGCTGGGCATGATCAAGGCCATGGGTGCCATTTCCGAACCGCCGGATTATCTGGGCAAGCTGATCGGTGGCGCCATGGTCGGCACCTTCCTGGGCGTACTGCTCTCCTATGGCCTGATCGGCCCCATGGCGGCGGCGATCACCCGCATGCGTGAGGATGACCTGCGCTATTTCCATTGCATCAAGGCGGCTCTGGTCGCCCATGTCGGCGGCTCCGCCCCGGCGGTGGCCATCGAACATGCCCGCAAGATGCTGCACAGCGAGGTGCAGCCCACCTTCCACGAGGTGGAAGAAGTGACCAGCAACGCCGCCCAGCGCATGGGCGTCGAGCGCAAGGCGGCCTGATCATGGCGGGGCCCGGCAAGCGCGGCGGCGGCAATAACAACCATCATGTGGTGGTTCGCCGCAAATATATGCATGGGGAGCACGAGGCGCATAATGGCGGCTGGAAAATCGCCTATGCCGACTATGCCACCATGTTGATGGCTTTCTTCATGATGATGTGGCTGGTGAACATCACCACCGAGTCACAGCGGGAAGGCATCGCCGATTATTTCAGCCCGATCAATGTATCGGACAGCAATTCCGGCGCCGATGGCCAGCTTTCCGGTCGCAGCGTAGCGGTAAAGGGCAATCTGACCAGTTCGGTGGCCAGCGCCTGGGAAAGCATCCCCAGCGCGCGGGTCCCCGCCCTTTCCCCGCCCGGCCCTTCCCCGGTGATCATGGAGGAAGGGGCGGGCGATGAGAATGTGCGCAAGCCCGGCCTGGCCGGCGCCACCGGCGACATGACCCTGGGCGAAATCCCCGCCGGCAGCATTCCGGAAGGCGAGGCGATGGACCCGCTGCTGCGCGAACAGCTGGCCCAAGTGGCCGCCGAACAGGCGGCTTTCCAGCGCATCGAGGCGGAGGTACGCACTGCCATGGCGGCCATGGGCGAACTGGCCGGCCTGTCGGATAATCTGCTGTTCGAAATGACACCGGAGGGGTTGCGCATCCAGATCACCGACCGGCCGCATTTCGCCATGTTCGAGGTCGGGTCCACCCGGCTGAACGACCGGGCCGATGCCTTGCTGCGTGTGGTGGCGGCGGCCTTGGTGCCGGTGCCCAACCGCATCGCTGTGTCGGGCCATACCGACGGTCGGGGGTTCGGCAGCAGCACCGCACGCTATGGCAATTGGGAATTATCATCCGACCGGGCCAATGCGGCGCGGCGCATCCTGTTTGCCGGTGGCATTCCGCCCAACCGCATGGCGCGGGTGGAGGGCATGGCCGACACGCTGCACCTGTTCCCCGACAATCCGGGCGACCCGCGGAACCGCCGCATCAGCATCACGGTGCTGCGCCGGGTACCGCTGCCCATGACGGCCAGACCCGTGGCGGCGCCGGCACGTTAACAATCCCCCGGCCCCAGGGCCAGGGCGACCCGAATTTACAACTCCAGGCAGAAGTCTGGTTGAAGGGGGAAATCCCCCAAGGCGCGTATCCGGCCTTTTGCCGGCGCTGCGGTCCCCATCATCAGCAATGAACGTCGCTTCAACCGAATAGAGCAGACTGGAGAAGAAAGATGAGCATCTACAGCGCCATGAATTCCGGGGTTGCCGGTCTGGCCGCGCAGAGCACCAAATTCAGCGCGATTTCCGACAATATCTCCAATTCATCGACCATCGGGTACAAGCGTTCCGACGTCCAGTTCTCCACCCTGGTCACCAGCACCTCCATTCCCGGTTCCTATTCGGCGGGCGGTCTGCAGACCGATGTGCGCTCGGAAGTGACCATCCAGGGGACGGTGCAAAGCACCTCCACCTCCACCGATCTGGCTATTTCTGGCAGCGGCTTCTTCGTGGTCAGCGACAACGCCGGGGATGATGTCACCCAGTCGGCCCAGATGTTGCTGACCCGCTCCGGCTCCTTCCGGGTGGATGAGGAAGGCAATCTGGTCAACGCCGCCGGCTATTATCTCCAAGGTTGGCCGCTGGAGAGCGATGGCACGGTTTCCGGTGGTGAACCATCGCGCACCAGCTTCACCTCGCTGGAAACCGTCAACCTGGCGGACATTACCGGTATGGCGCAGGCGACCACGACCATCGATTTTTCCGCCAACCTGCCGGCCAGCAGCACCGGGCAGACACCAGCCGCCAGCTCTTTTTCCACCTCGATTGATTATTTCACGCCGCTGGGCTTCACCCAACAGCTGACCCTGGAATGGCAGCCCTCCACCACCGGCAACCGGTGGACGTTGAATATCAAGAATGACGCGGGCACCTCCATCGGTACCGTCAACATGTCCTTCTCCGACGGGCTGACCAGCACCCTGCCTGCCGGTACGCTGGCCACCATGACCAGCGCCACCACCGGCGTCAGCGTGTCAGGCGGCACGATTTCCTTGTCGGTCGATGGTCAGCCGATCGAAATCAATATGGGGGATATCGGCCAGACCGGCGGGCTGAGCCAGTGGGGCGATGAATATGTACCCAGCAAGATCACCAAGGACGGCGCCTCCTATGCTTCGCTCGACCGGGTAGAAGTGGGTGAGGACGGCATCGTCACCGCCATTTATGGCAATGGTTTGCGCCAGGCGGTCTATCAACTGCCGCTGGCTACGGTGATCAATGCCGACGGGCTGACCAGTGTCGCCGGCAATGCCTACAAGATCAGCCGTGAATCGGGCGACGTCTATCTGTGGGATGCCGGTTCCGGTTCCACCGGCACCATCAGCGGCGGTGCGCTGGAGGCCTCCAACGTGGATATCGCCGAGGAACTGACCAGCATCATCGAAACCCAGCGCGCCTATTCCTCCTGCGCCAAAATCATCCAGACGGCGGATGAGATGCTGGAAGAAATCAGCATGCTGATGCGCTGACGCCGGATACTGGCAGAAGGAGTCCCGCGATCATGTCCATCAGCCTGGCTTTGCAGACCGCATTGACCGGTATGCAGGCGAACCAGACCAAATCGGCGGTCGTCGCCCGCAATATCGCCAACGCCACCACCGAGGGCTACAGCCGTAAGGATGCGGTCCTCACGTCCCTGACCGTGGCCGGGGAGGGGCGCGGCGTCACTGTTTCCACCATTGAACGGCAGGTCAACGCTTCCCTGACACGGGAGACACGCGGCCAGTCCTCCACCTACGAGGCGCAGTCGGCCAAGTCCACCCTGCTGACAACCTATACCGACAGCATCGGCCAGCCCAGTGACGAGCGCAGCCTTAGCAGCAAGCTCGCCGGGCTGGAACAGGCGCTGGTGGGGTTGGAGGAACTGCCCGACAGTGCGGCCCAGCAGCGCGCCGTGGTGGATGCCGCAGTCAGCCTGGCCAACGCGTTGAACAGTGCCAGCGATACCATCGCCGATATCCGCCAGCAGGCCGACGCGGGTATCAACGATGCGGTGACCGAGGTCAATACGGCCCTGAAGCAGATGGAGGAGTTGAACCGCCAGATCGGGGTACGCACTGGCACCGGTCAGGATACCAGCGAACTGGAGGATCAGCGCGACCGGTTGCTGGATCAGGTCGCCTCCCTGATCGACATCCAGTATTTCACCCGGGAGGGGAACGAGGTCGTCGTCATGACCAGCGGCGGTGTGACCCTGCTGGACGAGACGGCCCGCACGCTGGAATTCACCAATACCGCCGTCATCGGGCCGGAGGCGTCATACCCCGGCAGCCTGTCGGGTCTGACGGTTGATGGGGTGGACGTGGCCCCCGGCGGGGGGTATCCACAGGGCATCTCCGGCGGGCGCATTGCCGGCCTGTTTGCCGTGCGCGACGGTGCCATGCCAGAGGCGCAACGCCAGATCGACGAGATCGCCAGCGCGCTGACCGACCTGTTCCAGTCGGCCGATGCGTCGATCACCGGCACAGGCGCCACCGATACGGGCCTGTTCACCGAGAATGGGCTGCGTCACAACCGGGCCACCGCCGATGTAACCGGCATGGCCGGACGTATCCAGGTGAATGATCTGGTATTGCTGTCGAAGGGGGGCGATTCGTCGCTGGTGGCCACGGGGCTGCATGCCACTGGCGGCAGCGACGTTGGCGACACCACGCAACTGGCTGCCTTCATCGGGGTCTTCGACACCAACGTCGGCTTTTCTGCCTCCGCTGGCCTGACCACCAGCGGCACGATCAAGAGTTTCACCGACGCTGTTATCAGCCAGCAGCATACCGCGCGCGCCGCCGCCGAGAACAGCGCCACCTCGCTGAACGTGCAACTGGAGACGGTGAAGGCCAGCCGGGAGGCCGCCGAAGGTGTGAATATCGAGGAGGAGCTGCAGGATCTGATGCTGCTGGAACGCAGTTTCGCCGCCAATGCGCAGATCATGCAGGCCGCCGGACGCATGCTGGACAAGTTGCTGGAGATCTGACCCCATGACCATGATCCGCGTTTCCACCCTGTCGCTTGCCCGGCAGACGCGCAACAACGTGGCGCAGATGCAAAGCGAGATGATGAAGTTGCAGCAGGAGCTTTCCACCGGCTCCAAAATGGATGTGGCCGGCGAGAATGGCAGCCGCACCGCCACACTGCTGAACCTGCGCAATACCGCCAACGAGATCGAACAGTTCGATATCAACCTCACCAGCCAATCGGCGCGGCTCGCCACCATGCAGGAAGCGCTGACCCAGGCGCGCACGGCAGGGGAAACCTTGCGCGATCTGGCGTTGGCCGCATCGGGCAGCCAGTCGGAAACCAGCAATGCCACCATTGCCGGGGCGGCGTCGGACGCGATCAAGACCATCACCAATATGCTGAACAGCAGCCAGTCCGGGCGTTTCCTGTTTTCCGGCACGCGTTTCGACCAGCAACCCTTGCAGCAACCCGATACGACCAGCGCGTCCGGCCTGTCGCCCAACGATGCCATGGCCCAGGTGATTGCCGCTTTCGGGGGCACCGCCGCCCTGACCACGACCGCGGACGTGGATGCACTGATCGACGGGCCCAATGGCATCAGCGCCATGTTCAACGATACCCGCGTGCCCGCCGCCGGCAACTATGCCAGCACCTTCTTCAACGGGTCCACCACCCCCGTGGTGGGCCGTGTCGATGGCGACGTGACCATCAGCTATGATGCAACCGCCGGCGATCAGGGCGTGCGTGACCTGATGCAGGGGCTCTACATGCTCTCCTCCGTCTCGTCGGACGATGTGACGGAGGAGGCGTATCAGCAACTGGCCGCACGTTCCATGGAACTGATCAATTCCGGCCTGGAGCAATTGACCCAGTCGCAAAGCCTGCTGGGCCTGAATGAACAGACGGTTGCGCGGGCCCAGGATAATCTGGACGTCCAGAAAGGTCTGGTGAACAACCAGATCGTCAAGCTGGAGGAAGCCGATCCCTACGAATCCTCCCTAAGGCTGGATGTTCTGAAAACCCAGCTGGAATCCACCTTTTCCGTCACCGCCAGCCTGGGCCAGATGTCGCTGATCAACTATCTCTGACCATACACGTCACAGAAAAAAGCCGCCCCCGGTTGCCGGGGGCGGCTTCAATCGACAGGCAGGCCCTTTAAAACAGGCGCGGGAGCGCTGTGCTGGCCGGATCAGGCTGTCGCCTCGCCCAGTGCCGCCATCGGGTAATCCTTGGCGCGCGTATTACCGGCTACCGGTTCACGGTCATCATCGCCCGGTGCTTCGAACTTGTAACCGCGACCATAGACAGTCTCGATATATTTGTCGCCGCCGGTTGCTTCAGCGATCTTTTTGCGCAACTTGCAAATATACACATCGATTACCTTGTCCAGCGGATCGGAACCGGACAGGGTGTAAACAGACTCGTAGATTTTCTCTTTCGAAACAACACGTCCGACGCTCAGCGCCAGAACGCTGAAAATGGCGTGTTCGCGGTGGGACAGGCGCAGGCGCTGCCCGTCCACGCAAGGGTCGCGCCCATCAAGATAGACGGTCAGGCGACCCACCGACAACTCCGGGGAGCTGTGGCCATGTGTGCGACGACGCACTGCATGCAATCTGGCTTCGATCTCTTGCGGATTGATCGGCTTTACCAGCACGTCATCCGCCCCGGCCCGCAGATGCTGGATCGTTGAATTGACACAACGGTGATCCAGCAGGCTGACGATGATCGCCTGTCCCACTACGGCCCGCAGCCGGGCGATGAAGGCTTCCGCCCCACCGATGCCGCCAACCAGGATCGCATCGTGATTTTCCAAGGTGCCATCGCGATCAGCCAGCAGGCTTTCAGCCTCTGCCTGGGTCTGCTGTTCGCAGCGGACCCCAACCCGCCCGACAGCCCGGGAAATAGCTCCCGCGATGGTTCGATCGTTCTCGATCAATAAGACACGCATACCCCACTCCTGTCTTCAAGACCAAGCCCAAGGGAAGACTCAGTAGATTCTATTCGAGGAAAATTTATTATGATTTTTGTACTGTTTTTGCTTTACGTTACTCTCGTTAACTCACCTGTAAGAGCAATGACTACCCACAACGTTGTAGTCAAGCCGGGAATCAAAAATGTCTTAAAGCACCATTAATGCGTAGCCCGGATGAAAACCCACTTTAACCCTTCCCCCCTATGGTGCGGCATCGGGTAGCGAAACTTCAGGGGTATGCTATGGCTGAACGCCGCCACGTCCGCCTTGTCATGGCCCTGACCGCCGTGCTGGCGCTGGCCATGCCCATGGCGGCACCGGCCCAGATGCGCATCAAGGATCTTGTTGAAGTGGAAGGGGTTCGTGGCAACCAGCTGCTTGGCTACGGCCTGGTGGTGGGGCTGAATGGCACCGGCGACCGCCTGCAGAACTCCCCCTTCACACAGCAGAGCCTGGAAGGCATGCTGGAACGGTTGGGCGTCAATATTACCGGGTTGAATGTGAAAACGCGCAATGTCGCCGCCGTGATGGTGACAGCGACATTGCCGCCCTTCCCACGCCAGGGAACACGTTTGGATGTATCGATTTCAACCATGGGTGATGCCAAAAGCCTGTCGGGCGGCAACCTGATCGCCACACCCCTGATGGGGGCGGACGGCAAGATCTATGCGGTGGCGCAGGGGCCGGTGGCCACGGCAGGCTATGCGGTGGAAGGGGCGGCTGCCAGTGTCACCAAGGGGGTGCCGACGTCGGGCCGCATCGCCAATGGGGCAATCGTGGAACGGGAGGTGGATTTCGACCTGGATAGCCTGGCCCGTGTCCGGTTGAGCCTGCGCAATCCCGATTTCTCCACCGCCAACCGAATTGCGCTTGCAGTAAACCAAACGCTGGGCGGCGGCACAGCCAGGGCCACCGATCCCGCCACGGTGGATATTGCCGTGCCAGCCAATTACCAGGGCGATGTTGCCGGATTGATGACCCGCATCGAAACATTGCCCATCAAGCCCGATCAGGTGGCGCGCGTGGTGATTGATGAACAGTCGGGTACCATCGTGATGGGCGAGAATGTGCGCATCAGCACGGTTGCCATTGCCCAGGGCAATCTGACGGTGCGGGTTACGGAAACGCCTCAGGTTTCCCAGCCCGCGCCCTTTGCCACCCAGGGCCAGACCACCACCGTGCCACGCACCCAGATCCAGGTGGATGAAGGCGAAGGCCAGCGGGTGAATGTGCTGGAAGGCGGTGCCTCCCTGCGCGATCTGGTCAATGGCCTGAACAAGCTGGGGGCCACCCCGCGCGATATCATCACCATGTTGCAGGCCATCAAGGCTGCCGGTGCCCTGCATGCGGAACTGGAGGTGATGTGATGACGGATTTGACAGCACCCCTGCCACCCGCCGCCAGCGTGACCGCCCAGGCGGCTGACCGGCGGCTGGTCGATGCCATGGCAACGGCTGGGGCGAAGGGGGGTGCTGATAAGATTTCCACCGTCGCCCGGGACTTTGAAGCGATGATGCTGACCCAGGCGCTGCAATCCATGTTCGAAGGTGTCTCCACCGAGGGGGCCTTCGGCGGTGGCTACGCGGAAGAGGTTTATCGCGGCATGATGCTGGATGCCGTGGCCCGTTCCATCGCCGATCGTGGCGGGCTGGGCATCGCCCCCCAGGTGGAACAGCAGATCAAAGCCTATAACCTGAACAAAGGAGCCTGATCCATGCGCGCGGAAGAGATGTCGCCTGACCTGCGTCTGCATCTGGTGGAAGCGCTGGACCTGCTGTCGCAGGTGCTGGATGAGGAAACGGCCAAGGTGGCGCGGAGCGAAACCGAGGGGCTGGACCTCTATCTCACCGCCAAACGGCAATTGTTTGAACGGCTGGGCGTGCTGCTGCGCCAGGCGCACCGGCCAGGATCGTCCCGTCTGGTCGAGCCGCCGCCGACGATTGATGATTCGGTGGAAGATCCGGCCCCGCCCGCCCGACTGCGCGAATCCGCCGACCGGGTGCGCGCCGCCATCGCCGCCAATCTGCGCACCCTGACGGCGGCGCAGGAAGCGGTGACAGCAGTAACACGCCATATGGCGCGCATTGCCGCCCGTCAGCAGGCTGATGGTGTTTATGGTCGCCGTGGCAGCAACCCGCAGCGCAGCATGCCCGGCTATGGCCGGGTGGAACATCAGCTTTGACGGAGATGGCCCTGGTGGGAAACAACCGCCGGGGCCATAAAGCCTCAATCCTTTGTCCTATAGGCATCCGGCCCCAGATGGGCCGCCACCGCTTCCAGCCGATCCCCGATCAATGCCAGGTTCTGGAAAGCTGCCAGACCCCATTGAGCGGTGCTGTTGGTGCTGACCGCCGGGTTCTCATCAACCGGGTGCAGCACGGCTGCCCCTTCGATATGGGTCAGCTTCATGCCCAGCCCGTAACCGCCCTTGGCATGGGCCACCAGGAATTCCTGCCACGCCCGGTCCGCCAGTTTCTGATCCCCCAGATGGTGGGCGGCATAGGCGGTCAGGCGTGAATGGGATTCGGTCAGACCGCGCCCCTTCACATCTTTGCCCAGCAGGTTGCGCAGTTCCACCGCCGGGGCGTTGTAAAAGGCGCAATATTCCAGCCAGGCCTTGCGGTATTCCGGGGCATCCACCAGGGTTAGCAGCTCTGAATTGATCTCCACCGCGCCAAACACGGCGCTGAGATGCGATACCCCGATCTGGTCGCCGGGGTCTTTGAAGGCACCGCTTGCCAGATCGAACGGCGCTTCCCCGGTGAACCAGCCGCGCTGCATCTTGCCGATGGCGTTCATGCCGGCCAGGATGCGGTCGCGCCAGCGCTTCTCGCCCGTGCGTTCCCATTCCGCCAGCCACATGGAAAGGAAGGAACCCCAGCTGGTGCCAAAGCCCACCATCACCTCGGTCGGCGGCGGCTTGCCCAGCTTGCGGCTGATATCCACGCGGGTCAGCGTTTCTTCCGACCCCAGCAGGCTGCGCATCAGGTCGCCCACCCGTTCATCCCCGCCGCTGAGGAAATAGTAAATCCGGCGATAGGCGGCGTTGGAGATGCGGGGCTGTTTGGAACTGTCGGCCCAATGCTGCACCCCGTGCCTTGTGCCGAACCCGCGATAGGGGCCGAGGTGGCAGACATCCACCTCCCCCGTATGGCGGGTCATGGCTTCCGCCAGGCGGAACACATCACCCCGCCCGGTGCGCAGGAAACTGTACCAGAGCCAGAGATCGGGCGAGAGTTCGGAATTGGCCCAGGCATAGCCACCAATATCATAGCGCCATTCATGCCGGTCGGCATCATAGGTGTGCATCACGTCGCCGTAATGCCAGAACCCATACCAGCGCCGCTGTTCCACCTGTCGCTGATACAGGTCAAGCAGGAAATCGGCCTGATCCTCAATCAGTTTGCGGGTGGGGGTGGAACGGTCCACCAGCGCCCAATCACCGAACACCGGCACGGCGTGCAGCCGTTCCGGCGGGCACATCAGTTGCGGGCGTTCGCGCACCGCTGCGGCCATCCGCACCAGCTTTTCCCGCGCCGGGGTGGCTGGCAGGGACCAGAAATGCAGTTCGCTGGTGCGGGCAATGCCGAAGGGACGCCCCCAGCCTTCCTCATAATCCTCATACGTGATTTCCAGCGCTTCGCGTTCGGTCGGATGGTCCTTCATGCCCAGACCGTCGTGGTAGAAGCGCAGATCCATGGCCGGCGCGTCGGGCGACCAGAGCCAGATCGTCACCTCCGCCAGATCGCCATTGGCCCCCCTGATATCCAGGCGGGACGGGTGGCTTTCCCAGAAATGCGACAGGGCAAAGGCGGCCCCGCCGCCCGTACCCCCGCCGACATAGCCCAGCCCGGCGGCCCGCTGGCCCGATTGCGCGTTGATCCAGCCATGGCCGGGCTTGGTGCGCTTGGTGATGGCAAAACCATCGGCATTGGGCTGGGACAGGGTGAAATCACCCCAGCTGGGGATCAGTTCCAGCCGCTTGGACACGGTTTCCGCCATGCCGGACAGGGCGGGGATGGGCTGGCCTGCAATCTGCGCGGCGCGATAATCCTTGCCCGGATCGCGGCGCAGGCCCGTCAGCGGGCGTACCGCCTCCCCCCACAGGCCGCCATCCAGCCCGGCGAAGCGGATATGCCGGTCATGCGGGGCATCGGCCAGGGGCACGGACGCGCGCAGGCCCAGGCCGCAGATGAAATCCTTATGCTCATCCCCATCAAAGATGAAGCTGTGCATCACCCGCACGGATTCGGCACCAGCCTGAAAATAAAGCCGCACGGTAAAGGGCAGCCAGTCACGCACACCATCGGCCCCTGTGCCTGTGCCGCGATGGCTGCCTTCCAGCTTCACCACCGCGCGGATGGGGCCGGATTGTTCCACCGTCACCTTGCCGATGACGCTGGTGAAATTGCGCTGGGTCAGGCTGCCGGTGTCGGACAGGTCCGGCTGGTCCTGAGAGATGGCGACCAGATGCAGGCCGCGCAGCACCTCCCGCCCCTCCACACTGGCGCTTGCGATCAGTTGGCTGCCCTGTTTGGGCACCACCCATTGCCGGGAACCGATGCTGATGGTGATGGCGTCGGCCTTTTCCACCAGCTTCACCGGGCTGTCCGGGACGGCGGGCTTGCCAGCCTGCAATTCGTAGGTTTCAGCCGGGGTTTCCCCGGCGGGTATGCTGTGGGCCGACCATTTCAGCGACCCGTCCGGCCAGGTGGCCAGCGGCCAGCTTTGCAGCGGCACATCCCGCCCGCCGGCATCGCGCAGGCGGAAATTCTGGCTGGGTTTGTAGGCCCCCTTGGGCCAGGGCACGCCCCAGCTCTGGCCCAGCTGCAAGGCCGGCACCTTGCCGTCAATCCAGCGCAGGTTGGTGGTGGGCGCTTTTTCTGTCGCAGCAGCACTGCCGCCCGTGCTGGCCATTGTCAGGGCCGCCGTGGCTGTGGCGCCGATGGCGCTGGCGCGCATGAAATCCCGCCGATTGGGCGTGCTGAATGGCATTCCGCTTCCTCCCGCTACCTGCCGCCATGCCACCGCCCTTATATGGGTGGTTTGTTTCATATTGTGGTGTGATGTTTTCTATATTGGAATTTAATTGTCAGATCAATCGGCATATAGTGCACCAAAAACCAGCCCAGGGAGTGGATATGAGAATGCTTGCCCACGCCAGCCATGCGGTGATGTTGTCCATGGGACTGGCAAGCGCCGCCATGGCACTTGCCGCACCAACCGCCCAGGCCGCCGCCGCGCGCCAGATGGAAAAACTGGATCGCGGCATGGTGGCCGTGCCGGCGCAGGGGGGCGTGCTGGTGGGCTGGCGTCTGCTGGGCACCGATCCCGCCGATCTGGCCTTTAACCTGTACCGCGACGGGCGCAAGCTGAACGCCAAGCCGTTGACCGGCCCCACCAGCTTTCTGGACAAGCGGGCCGATGGCAGCAGCACCTATACGCTGCGCCCCGTGCAGGATGGGGTGGAACAGCCGGCGACGGGCGCGGCCAAGGTGTGGCAGCAAGGCTATCTGGCCATCCCCCTGCAACAACCGGCGGGCGGCACCACCCCGACGGGGGAGGCATATAGCTACAACGCCAATGATGCCAGTGTGGGCGACCTGGATGGCGATGGGCAATATGAGATTGTGTTGAAATGGGATCCCAGCAATTCCAAGGATAATGCCTTCAGCGGCTATACCGGGCCGGTGATCCTGGATGCCTATCGCCTGGACGGCACAAGGCTGTGGCGCATCGATATGGGCCGCAATATCCGCGCCGGGGCGCATTACACCCAATTCCTGGTCTATGATTTCGATGGCGACGGGCGGGCCGAACTGGTGGCCCGCACCAGTGACGGCACGGTGGATGGCACTGGTCAGGTGATCGGTGATGCCCATGCCGATTGGCGCGGCCATGCCGGCGACGTGCCCCAGGCCGACCGCACGGGGGCGGAAACCAAGGCGGATGGCAGCAAGGTGGCCCGGCTGGAAGGCCGGATGCTGAAAGGCCCGGAATATCTGAGCGTGTTTGACGGGCTGACCGGCAAGGCCCTGGCCAGCGAACGCTATGTACCGGGCCGCGATGATGAAACCGACGCCCCCAGCCCGGAACGCATGACGCAGGTATGGGGCGATGGCTATGCCAACCGGTCTGACCGGTTCCTGGCCGGCGTCGCCTATCTGGATGGGGAGCGGCCCAGCATCATCATGGCGCGCGGCTATTACGCGCGGTCAACCCTTGCCGCCTGGGACTGGCGCGATGGCAAGCTGACCCAGCGTTGGTATTTCGATAGCTCTACTCCCGGCAACCAGGATTATGCCGGCCAGGGCAATCACCAGCTTTCCGTTGCCGATATGGATGGCGATGGAAGGGATGAGATCGTCTATGGCTCCATGGCGATCGACGATAACGGCAAGGGCCTGTGGTCGGCCAAGCTGTACCATGGCGACGCGCTGCACCTGTCCGACCTGGACCCGCTGCATCCCGGCCTGGAACGGTTCGGCGTGCATGAAAGCCCTGGCCGCAATGGCGGCATCGGGGCTGCCATGCTGGATGCCGCCAGCGGCAAGCTGCTGTGGAGCACACCGACGGAAAAGGATACCGGGCGCGGGGTGGCGTTCGATATTGATCCGCGCTCACCCGGCGTGGAGGCCTGGGCCAGCAATTCCCCCGGCCTTTACAGCGCGCAGGGTTCCCTTATCGCCCCCAAACATCCCCGCCAGATGAATTTCGGTATCTGGTGGGATGGCGACCTGCTGCGGGAGTTGCTGGACAAGGAGGAAATCGCCAAATGGGATTGGCAGAAGGGCGAAACCGTGCCCCTGTTGGCCCCGGAAGGGGTTTCTTCCAACAATGGCACCAAGGCCAACCCCGCACTTTCCGCCGATATATTGGGTGACTGGCGGGAAGAGGTGATCTGGCGTACCAAGGATAACAGCGCCTTGCGGATTTACACCACGCCCTGGCCCACCGATTACCGGTTCGTCACCCTGATGCATGATCCGGTCTACCGGCTGGGGGTGGCCTGGCAGAATGTCGCCTATAACCAGCCCCCCCATACCAGCTTCTTCTTGGGGCAGGGCATGGCCCCGCCTACAGCGGCCAATATCCGCACGCCGTAAGGGGGAAGCCCCCATGAACAGGCCATGAGAAAGGGCGGCACCCGCTTCAGGGTGCCGCCCTTTCTTTTCGGCCCTGTCCCTTTGGCCCGTCGCCGACCCGAAGGGGGAACGGGATCAGTACTTGTACGAAGCGCCCACATAGTAACGGCGACCGGAATATTCCAGCTGCGTCATACGGATATCATCGCCAGAGGTGCTGCGCTCCGCCTCGCCGGTCAGGTTCTTGCCTTCAACGAAGAAGGACATGCCCGTATCCAGCAGGCGATAGGTGAACTTGGCATCCAGATAGCCGGTGCCATCACGGAATACCGGGTTGCCCGAGCGTTCAGCGGCAGATTGCAGCCACTTAGACCGGCCATTATAGGCCAGACGCAGGTTATACTCATCCTTATCGTAGTAAGCGATCAGGTTGTAGCTGTGCTTGGACAGGCCGGGGAAGGGCAGTTCTTCGCCGGTCAGGGAATTGAACAGACCGACATTCTTGGCATCGGAATAGGTGTAGTTCACATTCACGCCCAGCCCATCGAAGGGCGAGGGCAGGAAGGTGAAGGCCGTCTGGGCCGACAGTTCCACGCCGTTGATCTTGGCCCCGCTGCCATTGATCGGCATGTTCACGTCATAAAGACTTCCATCCTGGAAAATATCGACGTTGCGGATCAGCGTACGGGCCAGAATGAAGCTCTTCACATCCTTGTAGAAATAGGCTGCGCTCAGCAGCGTGTCGCGGTTTATGTACCAAGCCAGCGCCGCATCATATTGATCCGCCCGATAGGGCTTCAAATCGGGATTACCAAAGGTGCAGGTATCAGACACCCCATCTGTGCCCGTATCGTCAATGGTGCAGGACGGCGTGGCCGAGCTGCTGGAGCTGTTGGACGAGGCGATCAGATCGGTCGGCTTCGGACGGGCCATCACCTTGGCAAAGCCCAGGCGGGCAATGACTTCATCAGGAACCAGACCGAAGCTGACATTAAAGGACGGCAGCGTATCGGTGTATTTCTGATTGACCGAGATGGGGGTGGTGCCAACCACTTCCGTAACCGTCAGGCCAGCCGCATTAACATAACGCCGATTCTTGGTCAAAGCGCCGGTCGCTGTAACCTTGGTTTCAACGATACGGACACCGACATTGCCATCAACCGGGATGTCGTACAGATCGAAGGCAAAATTGCCCTTGGCATAGCCTGCCGAGATCGTCTCATCCAGATCATGTGCCGGAATCTGTGCATAACCGTTGGAAGTGCGCACCCGGTCATGGTTGAAGGCGGATGTATCGAACCAGTCGCTGATCTTATTGATATCCGGTGCCAGCCAGCCATTCGGCGCGCTGCCGGTATTGCCGCTATACCCTTCATAGAAATTCTGTGGGGTCAGCCGAGCCGTGCTACGCACAAAATCAACCAGCCGGTCGCGGGTCCAGATCAACCCGTTGGTCGCATTGCCCAAGGTGACGGTGCTGGTCACATTGGCGCTGGGAACGCTCACCCTATCCTCCGTGACGTAACCACCCCCGGCATAGCGCAGGGAGCCGGTCTTACGCCACTGACCACCAAATTCAAAGGTGGTCAGGAACCAGCGATCCACGCTGTAATCGAAATCCAGCTTGGCGTTCTGTTCGGTAACTTCCACCTCTTCCGGGCGGTACTGAATTTCAGCCCCGCCATTGCGGTAGGTTTCCGGGTTGCTGGGATCAAAGCCACTGGGGAAAATGAAGGACGGCACCCCGTCATCACCAATATTGACGCGGATACCAGGGATGGTGGCACTGATCGCAACAGAGTTGCTCTCACTGCTCATGGTGGATTTCGAGTTATTGTAGAAGCCCGAGGCAGTCAGCCGGTCGCCCTTCCAGTTGAAGCCGCCCGTGTAATAGTGGGACTTCAGTTCGTAATCGAAACCACGCATCTGCGAACTGAAGATACGACCGGAGCCGGTGGTGGTGGTGGGTGCCGTGGCTGCTGTCGTCAGCCCGATGACATTGTGGTTTTCATCCACCTCCGCCCCGGTGGTGGTGAAGCGGGAGGCCGCTGTCAGATCGACCGCATAATTATAATCGGTCAGATACTGATCGCGCTGATTATAGTTGGCGTCGACATAGACATCCAACTCGTCCGTCACCTGATATTGCAGCGTCCCCATGGCGGTGATGCGCTCATCATCACGATGCCAGAGGCTGTAGCGCGGGATTCGCGGCGACAGGTCGTTCCATTGCGACTGACAGCTGGTGCGGTTCGTCGAATTGGTGATGCTGCTGCAGGATGCCTTGGTCGCGTAGCTTTCATAACCGGCGACGGTACGGGTCTTTTCCGGTGAATTGTCGAAATCGGCCAGCGCCACCCATTCGGTATTGCGCAGATAATCGCCGCGTGTCTGCACCTTGTCATAGGTGGCGTTGATCAGCACACCGAACCGGTCGTCCAGGAACTTGTCGCCATAGGTGACATTGCCGCGCGGCGTCACCTTATCCATCAGGTCCAGATACTGGCCGGCGATGGAGGTGGAGAACAGCGTCTTCTTCAGTTCCAGGGGCCGGCGGGTCTGCACCGACACCGTTCCGCCCACACCCCCTTCGGTCATGTCGGCGGTGTAGCCCTTGAACACGTCGATGGACTTGATCAGTTCCGACGCCATATCCCGCAGGTCGGCACCACGCCCGCCGGTGCCCGCACTGCCCAGCACCGAAACACCATTGATTTCAACGCGGTTCAGGTCGGGCTCGACACCACGGATGGAGACCGATTCGCCTTCCCCGAAGGCGCGGCTCAACTGCACGCCGGTGATGCGCTGCAGGGCTTCGCCCACATTCTTGTCGGGGAAGGAGGCGACGTCTTCCGCCACCAGGCTGTCCACAATCGTATTGGCGCGCTTCTTCCGCTCAATGGCGGACTGCAAGCTGGCGCGGGTGCCGACCACAATGATTTCTTCCAGCTGCGTACCTTCGCCGCTTTGGGCGACCTGGCTTGCATCCTGCGCCCAAGCATTCTGGCCTATGCCGGTCAGAACAAGGCCGACAGCCGCGCAAGATAACAGCTTTCCGGGTCGCGCCATGCGACCTTTCCGGTAAGACATCTGATCCTCCCAAAACTTCACAGATGCGCATCCTTCACCGGTTCGAAACATCGACCGGGCCAGATGCTTTTTTCATCATGAGATCCTCCGTACAGGACGTACGGCGACCGTTCCCCACTTACGTTTTATTCTTCGGCGCCGATGACAATGCCCCTTCGCCTGGGTCTGGAGAATATATTGTCACAATATGGCGATCAACGGCATATTTTGGGATTTCCCAGAAAAATAAAACATATCAATCTTTGTGTTGCAATTATGCCAAAAGAAAACCCGTTACAGCATAGGAATGCCGTAACGGGTTCTGAGTTTAGGGAGAAGTTGAAGTAAAATGCAAACCATCAATGCTTATCCATCTCTATGAAATGGAGGCATAATAGCTTGCACGGTCCTTCCCACCATTCACCCAGTAAAGAGATGAATGGCGGGGCGGATCGGTCCTGCCAATGCACGTTGATGAATGGACCCGAATACGCACTGCCAGATCACCTGACCGTAACGTTTTATTGTCGGCTTCCGTCACCCCAACATGCACCATCCACACCAACAAGCACCTCAGCAGGTGATGGTTTGAACGGCGGCATTGATATTTCTGTGATTACCCAAACTCTCCCTAACTGGGCCTTCTTCATTGTTGGAACAATTGTGGTCAATCATCATATAATTTGCAAGTGATTTTTCACATCACAAAACGATATCCCATATTTTGAGAAAATTATGGAATGCCAATGACTTGCCCGGTTTCCCCGCGGGCAGCTGACCGCAGGCCATGAGAAAGACGGGGAAAAATCTCATATTGTGCAATCAGTTTCCATATTATATTACTGATCCATCGGCTCCGGAAGAAGGGCCGATCTATGCATGATGGATGCGATCCGTGGGGGAGGTTTCGGGCAGGCGTTTATGGAAGCCGTTAGCGGCTTTCTCTCCTTCCCATCAAGCGGTCCCTTTCCGTTCGCCCGATCATCATCATGGTGGCGCAAAAGCGCCGGCAGGAGGAAGCCGATCCGCAATGGCAGCGGGCCTCTGGGGCCTGAAACCGCAGCGGAAATAATGACAAGCCTAAGGAGTGGGTCGATGTCCAGCACCGCGTTCCGCATGAAGCTGAAGCCCGGTTTTGTTGAGGAATATAAGCGCCGTCATGACGCGCTCTGGCCCGATCTGGCGGAAGCGCTCAGTGCTGCCGGCATCTATGATTATTCCATCTTTCTGGACGAGGAGAGCCTGTCGCTGTTCGCGGTGCTGAAGCTGAAGCCGGGGTTCGAGGCGGAGCGCGCCGCCTTGCCGAGGCAACCGGTGATGCGTCGCTGGTGGGACCATATGGCCGATATCATGGAGGTGAATCCGGATAACTCCCCCGTCGAGGTGCCGCTGGTGCCGATGTTCCACTTTGCCTGAAGGGTGGGATATCCATGTTGATGCCCAAGAAGCTGCGTCGCCTGTCGCTGGCCCTGTCGCTGGCGACATTGCCGTTCCTGATGTCTGCCGGTCCGGCCATGGCCAAGGACGGCCCCACCTACACGCTGACCGCCTTCACCAATGGCAATGCGGCGGCGATGAATGTCTATCGCGCCGACGATGCGCTGAATTTCAAGCCGGTGAAGGAACTGGCCTATAAGCCACCGGCAGGGTTGATCCGCGACCCGTCGATCATGCGCCATAGCGACGGCAATTATTATGTCGTCTACACCACCAACTGGACCGGCGACGAGATCGGCTTTGCCCGCAGCAGCGACCTGACCAGCTGGACCTTCCTGGGCAATCAGAAGATTGCCGTTGCCGGCACAACCAATGCCTGGGCGCCGGAATGGTTCCGCGACGAGGATGGCAGCGTGCATGTCGTGCTGTCGGTATCGACCAATGGCACGCACGGCCTGTTCAAGCCGCATTATCTGACCGCACAGGATGCGGGCCTGACGCAATGGTCGGCGCCCAAGGTGCTGAGCGGGCTGGGGCCGAACTATATCGACGCCTTCATCATCAAGCAGGACCGGCGCTACTACGCTTTTGCCAAAAACGAGACGACCAAGTTCATCGAACTGGCAACAGCCACGGCCCTGGAAGGGCCGTGGGTGGTGATCAAGTCCGGCGATTGGGCCGGCTGGGGCCGTCATATCGAAGGGCCGGCGCTGGTGAAGCGCCCCGATGGCGGCTGGCGCCTCTATTTCGACCAGTATATGGACAAGCGCTACTGGTACAGCGACAGCATCGACGGGTTTGACACATGGTCGCCCAAGGCGGAACTGCCCGGCCTGTCCGGTCAGGCCCGCCATTTCACCGTGCTGAAGGAAGGCGGGGAGGACAAGGCGGCCAAGGACAAGCAGGCCATCGCCCCCGGTCCGCAGCGGGTCACCTTTGACAAATATTCCCTGAAGATCGACGGCAACCGCCTCTTCTCCTGGGGTGGGGAGATGCACCCGTTCCGCCTGCCCAGCCCCGACCTGTGGCGGGACGTGTTCCAGAAGATGAAGGCCAGCGGCTATAACACGGTCGCCATTTACTTTGACTGGGGTTATCACTCCCCCAAACAGGGCGTGTACGACTTTACCGGCGTCCGCGACATGGACCGCATGTTGACCATGGCGCAGGAGGCGGGGCTTTATGTCGTCGTCCGACCCGGCCCCTATATGAATGCGGAAGTGACGCGCGGCGGCTTCCCGTCCTGGCTGGTCAACCAGCAGGCCAAGGCCCGCACCGACCATCCGGAATATCTGGCCGCCGCCGATGAATGGCTGACCCAGATCAACGCCATCCTGGCCAAGCACCAGATCAATAATGGCGGCAGCGTCATTCTCTATCAGATCGAGAATGAACTGGATGTGACCAGCCCGGCCCACCAGCGTTACATGCAGCACCTGTACAACAAGGTGAGGGCGGACGGCATCACCGTGCCGATCTTCCATAATGACAAGGGCCGCAACGGCTATTGGGTGCCCAAGGGCAGCAATGTGCCCGGCACGGTGGAGGGCCCGAACGACCTTTATGCCTTTGACGGCTATCCCGGCGGATCGTGCAATGTGGATGGCTCCACCGGCAACCCGACAATGGCGCCGGATTGGGGCCTGTATGGGCCGGGTGGCGCCAAGGGTGGCGCTTCCGCATCGCCCAACACGCCTGGTTTTGCGGCGGAATTTGGCGGCGGCTGGTTCGATTACTGGGGCAGCAACGACACCTATCCCTGCACGGCGCAGCGGGCGGGGTCGGCCTATCAACGGGTGTTCTATGGCACCAACATCGCCAATGGCCTGACGATACAGAGCTTCTACATGACGTTCGGCGGCACCAGCTGGGGCTGGCTGCCGGCCCCGGTGGTGTTCACGTCTTACGATTACGGCTCGGCCATTGATGAGACGCGGGGTCTGCGCGAAAAGGCGCAGACCATGAAGCTGATGGGCCATTTCCTGAATACGGTCAAAGATCTGGCCCAGATGGAAAAGGCCGACGGCCTGCAGCCGTCATCGGACAAGATCAAGCTGTATCATAATGTGAACCCCAGCACCGGCACCCGGCTGCTGGTGGCCATGCACAACCCGCCCAATGCCCAGACGGATGATGTTTTCACCTTCAAGGCCAAGCTGCCGGATGGTGACTATGCGATCCCGCAGGCGGGCACGCTGCGCATCAATGGCTATGACGCCAAACTGTGGCTGGCGGGCTATGATATGGAGCGCCAGCGTCTGGTTTATTCCACGTCGGAGCTGTTCACCCATCTGCGCCAGGGCGAGGGCGATGTCGCCCTGTTCTATGGCCGTGCGGGGGAGTATGGCGAGACGGTGCTGCGCTATACCAGCGCGCCGACCGTCACCGTGCTGGAAGGCAAGGTGGACAGCAGCTTTGATGCCGCCAAAGGCGACCTGCGGCTGAATTATGTGCATGATGGCTTGGCGCGGGTGCGCATTTCCGGCGGTGGCCGTCCGGACATGGTGCTGCTGCTGGCCGATGTGCCCACGGCGCAGACCTTCTGGCGCCAGGAAACAACGGCCGGCATGCTGTTGCAGCGCGGGCCGGCGCTGGTGCGCTCTGCCAAGATTGATGGCCGCACCCTGGACCTGACCGGCGACACCAGTGCCGACAGCCCGCTGGAAGTTTGGGCACCCCCCGCCATTTCCCGCGTACGCTGGAATGGTGACAGTATGTCGATGGAAAAAGCTGCCGGCGGCAGCCTGATCGCCAAGGAAGCCCTGAAAGGGCCGGACGCCATCAAACTGCCGGACCTGACCAGGGCCGACTGGCGCTTCCGGCCCGGTTCCCCGGAAGCGGCGAAGGATTTTGACGATAGCGGTTGGCAGAAGGTCCGGTCGGGCCGCACCGCCAGCTTCGTCAAGCCGCCCGCCGGCCAGCCGCTGCTGAACATGGATGATTACGGCTTCCATCATGGCGATGTCTGGTATCGCGGGCGCTATAGCACCGATGGTTCGGTGACCCGGCTGGACCTGCATTATGGGGCCGGCGGGGCCGGCATGGTGCAGGTCTGGCTGGATGGGCAATATCTGGGCCAGAATGCGCTGCCCACCGGCCTTGCCCGCCCGCCGGGCCAGGGTGTGGCCAGCTTCGATATCCCCGAAGCCCTGCGCGGGCCGGGGGAACGGCTGCTGTCGGTCATGGTGCGCAACAATTCCCATCATTGGGATCTGGACGCCGATGACCTGCATAAGGAAGCGCGCGGCCTGATCTCCGCCTCGCTGACCAACCCGACCGCCAAGAGCTTCCTGTTGCCCATCACCTGGAAAATCCAGGGCAATCTGGGTGGTGAGGATATTCAGGACACGGTGCGCGGGCCGATGAATAATGGCGGCCTTTATGGCGAACGCGCCGGCTGGTATCTGCCGGGCTTCGATGATGGTAGCTGGCAGAAGGTGACCGTTCCCGCCGCGAATACGCCCGTTGGCACCAGCTGGTACCGGACAGAGTTCACCCTGGACACGCCCAAGGGGCACGACCTGTCACTGGGCCTGTCGATCGGGGATACCAGCACGGTCCGCTCTGCTGGGAATTACCGGGTGTTGATCTTCGTGAATGGCTGGAACATGGGTCAGTTCATCGCCAATGTCGGCCCGCAGCGCACCTTTGTCATCCCGAGCGGGATTTTGAACCCGAATGGCAAGAACACGCTGGCGCTGGCCGTGACCAGCGATGGCCAGCCGGGCGACGCGCTGGAAGCCGTCCGTCTGGTCAACATGCGCACCGCGCGCAGCCCGCTGAAGGTGGAGATGGTGAAATCCCCCGCCTTCAAGGAGGTGATGCGGTGACAAGCTAAACCTCGCTTATTTTTCCGTCATTCCCGCCTGCGCGGGAATGACGGTAGTTGGGGCAAGGCCCTCGGGCCTTTCCCACCCAAACAACAGCACCCAAGCCTCTCTTCAAGGATAGAGACCCATGCCTAACCTCGCCCATGGCATCCAGGCCGCGGATGTCACCAAGACCATCGATCTGCTGATCAGCAATCTGGTCGATATCAAGGACCAGACCGGGGAATTCCTGCTGCGTCTGGATGATGGCCGCGTTATCGACACCAAGGGCTGGAACGATTGGGAATGGACCCACGGCATCGGCCTCTATGGCATGTGGAAATATTACGAGCAGACCAATAATGCCCGTGCCTTCCAGATCATGCAGGACTGGTTCCGCGACCGGTTCGCCGCCGGCACGCCGACCAAGAATATCAACACCGTCAGCCCCTTCCTGACGCTGGCCTATCTTTATGAGAAGACCGGCGACCAGTCCTACATCCCCTATCTGGACACCTGGGCCGAATGGGTGATGGATGGCCTGCCGAAGACAGAGGAAGGCGGCTTCCAGCATATCGTCTTCAACAGCGAGAATCCGCAGCAGCTGTGGGACGACACGCTGATGATGAGCGTGCTGCCGCTGGCCAAGATCGGCCTGCTGCTGGGTCGCCCGGAATATGTGGAGGAGGCCAAGCGCCAGTTCCTCATCCATATCAAGTATCTGTTC
>Ga0066602_10000388_pt1 | contig 36324 bp, 13 predicted proteins | sample Higcelweek5metaG_FD_59481 | JGI IMG/M metagenome (GOLD analysis project Ga0066602, IMG submission 59481) | Freshwater pond sediment microbial communities from the University of Edinburgh, under environmental carbon perturbations - High... | ecosystem: Environmental > Aquatic > Freshwater > Pond...
CACCAAGGGCTTGACGCGCTCGCGTGAATGGGGGAGCGTTCCGCCAAGCTCGCCTAATAGCGCGTTGTTGCCCACCGGCCTCTCGTCGCCGACGGCTCCTCGCGCTTGCCTCCGGCAAATGCCCAGCCTTGGTGCAAAACAGCGGCATTAGGGAAATCTCGTTTGGCGCTCCGTTTGTCCTGTTGCAATAGGACGCGGGGCGTTTTTGTTCTGTCCTTCGTTTTTTGGAAGAATAGGGGCAACCATTCCCGCCGTGTTCTGGCGGGAGCCACATTTTCCTAGTTGCCTTGCGTCAGCCGTCAAGCGTCCTTGCTTGGTATCCCAACGACCGCCGGGTGGATCACTTTCAAGTGTCCGCGACCAAAGAACCGGCTGGACATCCAAGAAACACGAAGGTCAGTCTCTTTCGAAACGGACCTTCAAGTTGCGGGGGCAGAAGGGCAAGTTTTGTAAGACCATTCGATGGAATGGGGCTTCCGGGCCATTCTGGAACTGGTGGGGTAACGGTTAGGGCGCGCTGCGGTACACAACCGGCTCTGACTCCCGTCCGCCTATGCTCGTTTGAGGTCATTTTACCGTAAGAGCGCTGCAACTCCATGTGCCTTCGGTCCTCCTGTTCGATCCTTGCCATCAGTGGTGCGAAGAGCATTCTTGAGACATTCAAGAGGGTGGGCTCCATGTCTGCATGGCGTCGCGGCAATGATCAACCCCAAAGCAGATCCAATGAGCACGCCGCGCATGAAGCATAGGATTCCGCACAACATCATGGCTGAGATGGGGCGTCAGAAGCGGTGCGTCGAGTAGGGGCATTGAGCGGCGACACTGAATCCTGTCGAGTTTGCTGAGCTGCTACGGAAGATCGACAGCTACTCCGGCAATGCCATCGCGGGGCAGTACCTCAAGATCCTGCCACTTGTCTTCACGCGCCCTAGTGAGCTGCTAGAAGCCACCTTGAACGAGTTTGACTTGGAACAGCGGGAATGGAACATCCCGGCGAGCTGCATGATGATGACTAAGCCGGATCTGATCCGGCTCTCACGGCAGGTGCTCGAGTACCTGCGTGAACTGCGGGGCTGGGGTTCCGTAGTGCGAACGTGTTCCCATCGCCGTTGGATGAGGGGGGCACTTGTCCTTGGAGTTTGCGAGATACGTACTCAGGAGCCTCGGATGCGCCAAGGAAGAGCATAGCCTGCATGGGTTTTGTGTTTCCGCCCGTACGATACTCCATGAGTGCCTCAACGCCAATCCTGACCACATCGAGGCGCCGTTGGCTCACAAGGTCAGGGATGCCCTCGGTGAGGGGTACAACCGAACGACGCACGTGCCAGCACGGACGGCGATGATGCAGGAGTGGTCGGACTACATCATAAGCAGTATGGCGATGGGAGTTGGAGGCACAATAGATTGAAGCGACGTGAATGACTTCAGCGGCGAAGCGACTTTGCACCGTTGACACGCGATAGGACTGAGTTATACTATTTTTAAGCAGTTCACCCTTGTATGGGCATCGCTCCCTATGAAGCGATTGCGCTTTTGGATGACGCGATGCCCCCCCCATTTCTCTGTAGGGTCTGCTGTGGCGGATACGCATGCGTATTTTCTGAATTCTCGCACAACCACAGGAAGAAGCGTGAAAACTCACCAAATCGTTAACTCATTTTCCGTTGTTGTTGTTCTCGTGCTTTCAGCAACCATTCTTAATGGTTGCTTGTATGATATACCGAAAGCGTCAACGTGCGCAGCCTATTGCCCGCAAACGTGGGAGAAGAAGAATGAATTTACCACAACAAACTGGGGCGATTGTGGAGAACGGTTCACTCCGGATGTTGTAACTTGTCTGCGGAATTTGCCGACATGCCAAAGTGGGGCTGATGATCCAGGGGAAAATTCCTGCAGAGAGCGACCTACTGCGCAACCTAGTTATGTCCCAAATCCTACGCACACTATCGGTGCGCCGTCAACGCCCACCGTTACGTATAAGAATGTTAAGTTCAAGCTTACAAAAGTGAATTTGGCGCCATCGTACCTTGGAAGGGTTGCAGATATAGTGGCCGCATACCCTTCGCGGATTTTGACTGAGGCGGACTTGCTCGATGGCCCCTTAGGGGGTAGTGCGACGATTTCGTATCAGCGAATGCTCGATTTGATGTTTGATTTTGACTTTGAAATGACGACTAGATCTGCGAATACAATGCTGAGTAGCAAATTTACGTCATTTACAGATGATTGGGAGAATTCGGGGGCGCTAGTCACTGCTGCGGCTGGCGTTGATCCGTGTGGGAAATCACGACCCATTAGGAGCTTGACGCGAGTTGTCAAAAGTGTCTTGACAACAAATCCTCTTGTTTATGATGTCAAACAAGAAGATGATTATGGTTTTGGTGCTTTTTCTCAAGACCCAATCGTCTCTTCTTATAGATCTAGCTATTCAGCTAGGACAGGGAAGGACTTTCAAGTTATGGTGTACTTCTTTGATTCGAAAGGCGTTTATCAGACACAGTCAGCAGACAAAAGCTCCTGCACAGAGGAACTTATTACTCCTCTCATGGCGTCTGAGTGGCTTGAGAATGATGATCCTGCAATAAAGGAGTATGGACTAATATACTCGGAGCTAGATCAAGCGTTTCCCCCGCCGACTGCACCGATTACACACACTTTCCCTATCGCAGTATTCATGGATATACTTGCCAATCCGCCGCTTACAGTTACCGACCAGTGTGCTACAATGAAAGACCGAATTGACCGGATTGTCTCTCACGAAATCGGACATTACGTCCTGACTTCAGGGCACGATGAAAAGGGCGGACCGACGGAGCTGATGTATCCGAAGACAGATTGTCGAGCGACGACGCAGACAATCCCCTTTATGAGCAATACGTATGATAATGTTCGTGATTTCGTTCAGGTCCCACATTTGGGTACTTGGCTGAATATTTGGGAGCCCTGATGAATACTCTAAAAGTGCTGGGTGTGCTTGTTCTTTTGGCTTGCGCTAGAATTGAATCTGCGCTTCCGGGGCCGGATAATCATGGCGATATAAAGATTTGGTGGGGAACGTACGACTCGATTGTAACGGATTACCAGGCTATATTTTTCTGGGTGAGAATTGATAATAACTCTGATTCGTCGATGCTTATTGTGGGTCCGGGATCATCTTTGATGAATTTCTGTATTGAGGTGGGGGAACATTGTGTTTCGGTTGGAAAAGCGCAGTTGGAAGGCTTTCGGGTTTCTCGCGGGAATAGGTATTTTTTGATTTCTGGATTTCGAATCTGGCGGCTTCCGTTTGAAGATCGAATGCGACCTCTGAGGGGAAAATGGAGGATGACGACGAACTTTGCGGATACTGCAATTAACGAGGATCCAGATGTCATGGTTGCTTCGCCAGGAAATCCAAATCTGATTGGGTTTTTTAAATATACAGACTCTTTGCTTCAGTACGTGCGGATGAAAAGATCTGTGAACTCAATGGGTGATAGCACTCGTGCCGACGTATTCTGCGAGGATGTCACGCATTACTTGGACTCACTTAAGGCAAATGGTCTTGCTGACGGCGTTTCCTATCCGATGGCAAAAATGATTCAAGCGAGTCCATTCTGCCCTAAAATGAGTCGATTGGATGTTGATGATGAAGCCACCGAAACTTGGCCTCATTTTCGTGACGCCAATCGTTGCGCTGCCAATGCTCGAAAGCAGAAGAAAGATCCCGAAAGAGAGTGCTTGCTTGTCAAAAGGGATCAAAATTCGTTGACGGAGCGTCTTGTGAAACTCGGCAAGTACATCCCAGGTCCGGATCTCGGGCCGTATAAATTTTTCAACGGTCAAGATACAACCGTTGTTCCATATGGAACTTGGTTTGGAGATGTTGGCAGGGGGGGGGAATGATGAACCGGAAAGCCTTATTTGCAATTGTTGCCATCGCTGTTTCGGCAGGTTATGCCGGATTTAGTTCAGATAATTTCTTTTTCTATCGAGTGAAATACAAGAATGCCCTCGGATTGACGCGGCATAAGAATTTCACTGTCCCAGTGTGGGAAAATGGCCAATCTGAATATTGGGTTGGTATGCCGTTTCTCTTTTCGCGTCCGAAGGCTGGATACGCTGTTTCGATGAATGATGGTCGCGAGTGGATGGGGTTGTCGACAGATCTCGGTGCAATTCGAGCAATGTGGCTCAATCGCAATGATGCAACATTCTCCGTCCTAAATTCAGTTGATCCTAGATTGCATGATCATCCAACGCTTGGTGTTGTCACAGGCTTGTTTGCTGATGAAGATGGATATATTTACGTAACGACGAATGGGGGGTGGAAACTCATCTCGGGCAGACTTAATTCTGCGAAATTAATGACTAGTTGGGTTGGGATGGAATCTGAGGAAGCATATATAGGTGTGACTGGCGTAAATGATCTTGGAAAAAAGTATGTAATTACTGCTGCTGAAGCTGGGGGTATTCAGATTAGGACGCCGAGTCTTGCTGCAGCAGCTTCAATCGAACCATTTAAGGGTGAAGACCTTAAGCTGCTCAGCATGAAAAGTGATGGGAAACTTGACTTGGATGGCTATGCGACTCTGTGGGGGCAGGCATATAAGGTAGATGATGGAAGTATTAAGTATTACCTATACAGAGTTGATGTCAATCCTGTCAGCGGGATTTTCAAGAGCGAGTACTTCTCTCTTCGTGCAGCGCCAGATAAGGATGTTCCGGCAGGAGTCAATCCGTTTGCAAAGTGGGATGACTTTGTGCCGTTTTGGGCAGGTAGCGAATCTGTTAGGATTCTGGCGCTATCTGGAGATATCGTTCATGTCTTTTCGGATCGAGGAATATGGCTAGAGAGTCCTTTGGGGGCTCCAAAGGTGCCTAATGCTGATCCTTGGTATAAATACCGGCCGCACGATGGTTTTTTTGGCGCAAGCGTGATTGCGACAACTAACAACAGAAGGAATTGGAGTAGCCAGTATTCTGTGTATGTGGTTGATGATTTTCGATATTCGTCACGCGGGGTTCACCGGTACAATTGGGCCCCAGATGGGTATGATGAGTATTTACAATTAGATGTGAAGATGCGCGAAGCTTCAGGTTCAGGTGAGCCGATGAGTAAGCCTGTCATCCAGATTGATAATCTCTCCGCATACAAGCAGTTGTATGATGCGAAACTGCGAGTTTGGTTCTCTCGGCAGGAAGGCTACCCATCAGATATTGTTGCGGATAAATATTGGATTGAAGACGACGGTACCACTTTGGAAACAGGGTGTTCGGCAGAAAACCCCAATTTGTGCTGGGTAGATGTCGTTTTTGGTGAAGAATTTACTCTTGATCCTGGGCAGCATACATCTATCGATGGCATCCAAATTGGCGTTCACTACACAGATTGGAGGGCGTTCGACCGAACGAATGACCCGAGCATGAAGGATATAACGTCATCGCTGGCAACGAATGCAAAAACAAGTGTTTATACACGAGGCAATACTCCAGGATCTTGGAAGAGAGTATGGGGAGTAGAGCCTTCACCATATGATCTGCCTTTGCCGTTAGGCTGGATCAAGGGGCCACCTGCTGTCGATCAATCACTTGGGCTCATTAATGGGTTTGAGTCGCTCCAAGGTTGGGGAAGCTTGCCAAGCGGCACCACTGCTTTAAACCATACTGATAAGGTGGAGGGATCTTCGAGTCTAGCCCTAATAGGAGGTGGTTACGTATCGCTTGAGAGTAAGCCGTTCCCTGTAAGTACAGGCTTTAAAACTGTCTCTGTAATGATTAAACAGCCTGTTCCACCTCTAAACCCTTGGTGGCTTGGTCAAATTCAGATGTACCTTAATTGCCCAAGCGCAGGTCTTAATTCTCAGTGGTTGGGGCAGTATGAGCTTTCAAAAGTGTCGCAAGGATGCTGGGTTAAGTTGAGTTTTGAAGTCCCTGCTTGGGTGGCTGCTAAATTGACGAGTGCCGTTAATGATCTTTCCATAAAGATTGCAGTGAATACTCCGGCTGAAAGCGATGACTTTCTACTGGATGACATGAAGCTTGAGAACTAGATATGAGCGTTTGTTATACGCGGCAGATCATGCTGTGCTTTAGATTTGATGATTTTTTGCTTGTACGCGCTGTGTTTCGGAAAAACGTGCTTGTATCTTGGTTTGCGTAACTCTTTCATGAAGGCGCAAATCGTGCGATTTCCTGATCAAACGCAGAACATCGCCTAGGGTATTGGTTTTGGCCGTATCGGTGGATTGATTTCAATGTTTGAATATTGAAATCAATCACTCATCTACGGCTTGAGTTGATGAGTAGTAGTCTTCCCTCCTGTTTCGTTCATTGTGGTTGGGCGGCACGAACGCAGAAAGCCCTTCGGTCTACGACCGAAGGGCTTTCTGCGTTCTGGGTGGTCGCATATCCCCTGCCGGACCTTCCTGCTGCTCCCAGTCCGGGAGCAGTCGTACGTTCCGGGCGGAACTTCGGGAGAAGCAGGCAGTCGGGCCATGTGTGGAGGGGCAGCAGACAGGCATGGGGTGCCTCAGGGGGGGGACCTCTTCACAATCTAGGCAACCCCGAATGGGGAGCGGGGCGGAATGTGTCCACGGGGCAAGCGTGACTGTTCGGCAACTCGTGCTTCGTGCGTAGTGCATGTGCTGACCGTTACGGAGTCAGGAGAGTGCGGCACCGAGTGAAGGGCCTACCTCGCCGGATCAAGCCGATGCAGTGAATGTCGAGGGGGAGGGCACCGGTCTGCTCGCTCCTGAGCTGTCGAGCGCGCTGCTCGACCCGGCGACATCCTCCTGGAAGCCCGCATTGCAGCGGCCTTCACGCGTTTTTGTGTACCGCTGGATCGGGGCTTTGTGTCCGCAGGACACACTGCGGTACACAACACAAAAACGCTGGACCAGGGCACTCCGGGCTGGACTTCGCTGGACGAAGGGGGAAACGAAAAAGGCCGGAAGCCCGTTGTTTCTTGGGCTTCCGGCCTTTCGTGGTCCTTGCCGGACCAGGCTTTAGTTGCGGGGGCAGAAGGGCAAGTTTGGTCCAGTGGTGCGATGAAATGGGCTCTGCAGGGCGAAACCGAGTATTTTGAACACCGGTTAGGGCGCACTGCGGTACACAAAAATATGCGCTATCGGCGCTCTGCCACCCCCTGGAGCGGGGGCTACAGGTCGAGGATGGTCTGCTGGATCTCCGGCTGGCTGAAGAAGTTCAGGTGGTGAACCGCTCCCTGGGGCTGATCCTCGGAGCCGTAGATCGGTCCGGTGACGACGGGGATCTTCGCATCGGAAATGTAGCGGTCGAAGACTCCGGTGCCCTCGAACGGGACGACCATGTCGTTGGCCGTGTCCTTGAAGGCCTTGTCGGCGGTCAGATCGTCGATCACCTTCAGGCCCAGCGATTTCGGATCGAAGTTGGCACCGGAGAAGATGTACTCGTTGAGTGGGGTGAACTGAGGGCCATTCAGTGCGGTGTACATGTCGCTTGCGGGATTGAGGGCTGCGACTCCGGGGAGAGCTGCGAGTCCTTCGCCAGCAGCCAGGAGAAGGTCGCCAAGGAATCGTACGATCTGCCCGATCGCAGGCTGTCCGAGGGCAGTCATCGTAATTTGGGCGAGGGCCAGGTAACCGTTCACGAGGCTGACGATGTTGTGAACAACGGCGAGTTGGGAGCCTTGGTTTGCTCCGGCGACGAAGTACGCATTGTTGAAGTTCAGGCCCGTGTTGCCGTTTACCAGCGCAGGATGCTCGAGAAGACAGCGGTGAACAGCGCCGCCGCGCGAGTGGCAGAGTAGATCAATTTTTGCGGAGGGGGACAATTGAAGCCCATGAAGATTGGCTTGGAGGTCCTGTGCGTTCTGAACGGGGCTTTTCTGAACGGTCCAGTGATCGAAGCCCCACACTCCTCCGGGGTACTTCGCGGTTAGTTGCTGGAAGAATGCGGGATCCAGTGCGGCGAAGGCTCCTTGGATCGAGGAGAAGATGCCATGCGTGAGGATGAGGCAGCTCCCGCCTGCCGTCGTGACGCTGGAGCCGGGAAGAAGCTTGAATGCTTCCGTCTTCAGGTTGCGCTCGATGACGGGAGCTGCCAGGCCCACAACCTTCTTGATCACCCAGAAGACGATCTTCTTGACAAAGCCACCGATGAGGCTGTAGCTGCGGAGACCATTGGCTCGCGATTCATTGGTACGATCGATATCGTGGACCGGGATCTTGAACGAAACCGTTCTGGGAGCCGCAGCGATTGCTCGCAACTCCATCCGCGCGTTGCGGAAGCTGGTGGGCTCCTCCGGGGTGATGAACTGGAGAGTCCCGTCGGGATGCTCCACGAGAAGGATGGTCCCAGGCTCTGGCTCGGGGATCGTAACCTCGACCACGGGCGAGGACGTCAGGGATTGACGTGATCTCGTCCACAGGAAGTTCGGGCGCTCCTGTGGCGGGATCTCGATTTCGAACGGTGCCTGACCTGGGGCCGTCCAATCGGCGAGCCCGAGGGATTGCAGTCTGGTCGAGTTGGATTGACGGACCGTGACGTTCGATCCAAATCCGGGCGCGTGTACGAGGATGCTGCTCGCGGGAATCGCTGCCATCGTGAACCTCTCAGTATGGCTGGTGGGGGAGTTGCGATGAAGTCTGATTGTATGAAGCTACGGGTGCATTGGGGGAAACGAATCATAAGAAACGCTTGTCTTGCGAGTGTCTGTGGTGCGTTTCGTCAGAATCTGGCGTGCAGAAGATTGTGCTTAGTCTAGGGTATCGATTAATTCAATTACAGAGCATTACAGAATGGCGCTGGGATTCGCGTCCACCGAGGCTGGCGTTCGATGAGCGACGACTTATGCTTCGCGAACAAAAAGTGTTGTCGGCAAGATGCGTCTGATAATTTCTGTAACTCTTGATTTTTTCGTGACTTACGACATCGACTCGCTTGCTGGTGGTGTTTCAGCGGCGATGCACGTCAAAAACTGGCCTTCACAAGGCTTTGCTCTGGATGCAGATTACCCGCCGTCCACCGTTCCATAGAACCCCGAGGCAATCCTTGGTCTGCTGCAGTCCCCTTGCTGCGAGCCGACTCGGCCTCAGTCTCACGAGATCGAAGACTCGTGCAGGGAGTCCCCGCCATGTCTGTGAATGATTCGGTAGCATGCAGGTCCTTTGCCGTGGCAAGCATCCTGCTCCTTGTCGGAGTTGCTGGCGCGGCCATCCCGAAGATCACTTCGCAGCCAGCAGACTTGACCGTGCATGTCGGAGATTCTGCAGTCTTTGTTGTGGATGGGAGTGGCTACGACTCGCTTCGCTGGTTCCGTGATGGTGCCAGAATTCCTGGGGCCACGGGGGCGAAGATGCTCTTGGCCTCCACAGTACTGGCGGATAACGGTGCGACGTTCTCCTGCGTTCTGTACAACAATGATGGGGGCCGTAGGAGTCGAGATGCGTCCCTGAGCGTATTGAGGCCTACTCGGGAACTTGTGACGGTGACAGGCGAGTTGTCCGATCGTAACGGGCAGCTGCTGGGGCGCGACTACACCGTCAATCAGGATTTCGTCGTGGAAGTCTTCGGCCAAAAGGATGGAGGCGATACGCTTTATTCGGAAGCTTTTCTTGGTGCGGACGGGAAGGCTGTCGAGGTGTCGAACGGACGGTTCGTCATGCGGTTGGGGGCGGGTCGAGTACTGAAGGGCAATCTGGTTGCGCTTGCTCGCGAGAAGCAGACGCTCTACCTACAGTTCAGCTTGGGGGTTCCCGGGTCTCGTGAAAGCTTGGAGCCTCGGCTTCCGATCACCGCGATGCCGTATGCACTCAGCGGTGATGCATCGGTGTTGAAGGGGAATGGATCGCCGATTACCATCGGTTTGACAGCCCCTGTTGGTTCGTGGTACGTCGATAACACGACGGGGAAGACGTGGTTCCGAACCTTCCGGACGTGGGTACTTTCGGAATGAATCGGTTCCTGTTGATTCTCGGGTTGATGGTGGGATTCTGCCACGGCAGCGTCGTCTCGTTCACTCAATGTTCCATGTCTGGTGGGCAGTGGGCTCGTCTGGTCGTGGCTCTCAAGAATCGCGGTCCCGGAGCGTTGCAAGCACCTCGTGCGGCATTTGATCTCAAGGTGCCGGCAGGAAAGACTCCCGAAGGGCAAGGTTGGGATGTCGGATCGGTCACGGTGAGTGTTGAGCGAAAGAGTGACACGATTTGGACTGTCTGGCTGACAAGCTCGGCAGACCTTGCCGAAGGTACAACCTGGAACGATGGCAGAGGCGCCTTGCTCGGGGTTCACCTGACGGACTGGAGTGCCTGGGATGCTAGTGCATCTCCCTCGTGGATTGCCAGCACCGAAAATGTCGAAAATAGCGCTCTGCGGGTCTATGATGCGGCCGGCCAATTGGTTGGAGGGCAAGGCGCTGTGGTGACTCCAGTGGCGACCCATTCGACCTTCGCGCTTCAGATCGATCCTGGTGGGGCCTGCAATGTGACTGGTAACGCTGTCGTCGCGAAGGGCGCACCTCTCTCGGTTCGGTGCGTCCCAGACGGAGGGATGAGACTGTCTGGGTGGGTGCTCGACGGCGTTGGTCATAATGCATCGGAAACCATGGACTTCGTTGCTGATGGGGCAGACCATAACCTTCAGATCCATTTTTCGGCAAGGACGCGATACTGGGTCACCACCGCCGCGCAAGGGCAAGGCTCCGTTACTCCGAGCGGAGATGTTGCTGTGTACGAGGGGGATACCCTCAAGGTGGCTGCAACGGCAACTGCAGGATGGAGTTTTTCCAATTGGACTCTCGACGGTAGTGCAGCTGGAAGCGCTCCCGTCCTCACTATCGATGCGGTGTCGAAGTCAAGTGCTGTCACGGCGGTATTCCGACAGGATGTTCTGATCGCAAGCTTACAGCTGTGGGCCATGGAGGAGCTGCCCAGAGATCCTCATTGGTCGAAGATTCGTGTGAAGGTCGCAAATGCCGGGACGACAACGCTCGAGAGCGGGTACAAGGTTCGTTACCTGTTTCGAGTTCCCGCACATGAAGTGCCGAGTTTGTCGACTTGGGGTGTCCCGTCTGCGAATGCTTCGCTCACAGAGCTCGGGAATGGGTACTGGGCGGCGGATTTTGTCAGTACGACTCTGCTAGCGCCGGGTTCCGTATCCGGCGAGGGGCGTGGTTGGTATTTCGCATTGCAAACGGGAACAAATACCAACTGGGATACGACTGGAAACATCGCACTTCCCTCGGGCGGAGCATGGGCTAACGCACCGTTCATCAGCCTGTTCGACAAGAATGGCAACAGAATCGCTGGATCCGATCCGTCCATGTCCGCATCCTACCCGGATGGGCTGCATGTGATGGCCTTGTTCAAGGAGGGTGATGGCGACGACAAGATGTTGCGGCCGCGAATCGTGATCCGCAACTACGGTAGCCAGGCGTTGTCGGATTTCGTCTACTACTGGTACTTCCGAACGGATTCTGCGAAAGTCCCGATCATCACTCCATGGTACCCGGACTCGGTTCGACCGGCGCTGGAGGCGCTCGGTAATGGCAATTATCGCCTGCGCTTCGACTATTCGGGAGCGACTCTCCCTCCTCAGACGGATCTGCCGACGGCGGACGGCAGTGTGACGGGTATCTACCTCGCTGGTTACCCATCTTGGGACAAGACCAAGGCGTGCTCGTACATGAGTGGCAGCACGTTTCAGCCGGACTCCGCGATTCTGATCTACGACCGTGCAGGCAAGTTGCTGTGGGGTAAACCGGACGCAGTGAAGGCGTGCGGGGGGGATGGCACCGGAACTGGGGACGATACAGGTGATGATGATACCGGTTCCGTCATCGATGGCGACGTTGGGTATCCGCCAGTGATTGTTGTTCAGCCGCGTGATACCACCGTTCGCGAAGGTTCCTCCGCGCGCTTCGAGGTTAGAGCGACAGGCGAAGGAGATCTTTCCTATCAGTGGCGTCGCAACGGTGCTGATATCATCGGGGCGACCGATCCCCTCCTCGATCTTGATCTTGTCGTGGGTAGTCAGGATGGGGATGAATTCCTTTGCGTGGTGTCGAATGGGCATGGATCCGTTGTCTCGGGCAAGGTCCATCTTGGTGTCGTCGTTCCCGAACAAGCAACAGTTATTGTCTCCCAACCTTCGGACGATACGACTTCGATCGGAGGCGATGCGTCGTTTGCCGTCGTTGTTTCGTCCGGTGAGGCTCTTCGGTATCAGTGGTACTTCAATGGTCAGCCTCTCCGCGGTAAAAATTCGGCCCGATTTGTCATCAATGCTGCCGATGTGCGTGATTCTGGGGCCTACTGGGTAGTTGTAACGACAGCTTCCGGTAAGCGTCTCGTGTCGAGACATGCGGTTCTGGTCCTGGTTCCGGCTCGTCCTTCGGCGCTTGTCCTGAGCATTTCAGGAGTCTTTGCCGATTCGATTCGTTCCCAGCTTCCTGATACGTCTGCGGATCTCATCGTCAGGCTGTTTGGTACTCCAAAGGGCGGCGATGCTCTATGGATTGAACGTCACCTCGAAGTGCCTATCCACTCAGGTGAATGGAATCTGACGATCGGAAGTGATCCGAATGCGTCGGGTCTTGATGCCCTGGTGCAGCGTCATTCCGGGCTCTATCTGGAGATCGCGCTGGACGGCGTCTTGCCGATAGCCTTCGGACCCCGGGTTCCGTTGACATCGGTTCCGTACGCGACCGCGGCGGGAGCCCGAGTGATCTACGGCCAGGGGATACCTGTCCAATCTGCCCTTGAGGGCGTTCTCTATCTCGACCAGACCACCAAGAAGCTATGGCAGCGCAAGGGTGGGATCTGGGTGCGACTCGATTCGTGAACCGGAGTCAGAATATCATGCTTCTGAGGACTGCTGTTTTCGCTTTGCTTATCAGTATCTCGTCTTGGGGTGGGGTGACTTCCATCGAAGGGATGCATCAGTGGGCAGATCCGAATGTTTGCTCCGCTGTCGATGTCGCATCTACAGGGCTGACGTCTGTTGTGGGTCTCAATCGGAGTGGTGTTGTTGTGGGGGGCAATGGTGCCGTCTATTTTGCCACACCAGCGCGGCAATGGGCTAACGGAGTGTCCTCTGCTTCGGTCGGAGTTGATTATGTCTCCACTTTCGGCGCATCAGTCGATGTGTTTCCTGGAACAAGTGAAGTCATTGGTTGTGGCAACGTGCTGTACCTATCAAATTTCCGCTTTGTTAACTCACTACTCGCTCCCGATACCATTTCGGCCAGATTGACGTGGATGGGGGATACGGGCTGGCAGATTGATTATTCAATTCGTCACCATGTTGAGCAGGTTGATACGGTCAGTCTTGATCTGCCCGGTGATGTCGTAGCATATCGTGGTGGGATTGTCACGGTTGTTGGATCCTTCAAGCGTATTGTGTCGAAGGCTCTTGTCGGGCAGGATTGGGTACTAGTTGCGAATGGGGTGAGTACATCCGGAGCGAATGAATACGGGTTTGGGGGGCTTCAAAATTACCAGAGCCCTGTTGGAGCGGTGTATTCGCAAGAGCGTGGGCGGAATGTGCTTTCTGCAAAGACTGTGACGGATGTTCCGGATCATCCAGAGCAAGGGTATATTTGGGAAATCAATGCTCCAGAATGGATGGATCCCAATTCGGTTCCGCATTGGAGTGATTTTGGCTCGTTTCGAGTGGTTTACAAACTCGCAAAAGCCTCTGGTGAAACTTGGCGCATGTGGTTTGCTGAAGATGGGAAAAAAGAGACAACAACGCTTCCATCTTTGAAGGCGGCTGAGGGGTGGACATCCTTCGAAAAGCCTGTATCAGAATTTGGGAAAAATTTAACCATATTCGATCCTGATGCGGCTAGCTGGCGCGATCTTCGTGTCGGGCCGTTGAAGATTATGACAGTGTATCCAAATGGTGGTTCCATTTTGGTCGACAGTGTTATTTTGACGAAGTCGCAGCCGTCATCTTATCAAATCATTGACGTGAAGGATACTATTGTTGTACCTCCTCCGGTAGCTGTTGAGCATGATCTGCGTGTGTATCTGTTGGGGTCTAGTTATTCCCGCGATGTCAACGTCACGAATGGTATCGAATCGTTCATGAATGTTGCAGATTACGGTGGGATGGCGTATTTCTCTTTGAAAGAGGGTCTTTGGAAAGTCTGGGCTACACCGGTTGAAGGTGGGTCGATTGATCCAGATACGCTATGGATTGATCTGAGACAGGATTCGAAACTGTATTTTCGCAGTTTCGACGGAAATCCATCGCTCCACGGGGATACTCTATTCTCGGTGGCCGAAGGCGATACTGCGTCTTGGCTTCTGGATGAAGTGCTTGCTACGAACGATGCCAACATAGGGAACTGGCTTGCCAGCTGGTCGATCAAGTGGTGCAGTGGCGCGAAGCTTCCTGTCTCCATCGATCCTGCGACACGACGTCTCCACCTTGGACAATTGGGATCGATCGTGAACGGTACGGGCCGTTACCTCCTGCGAGCAACGCTCCCGAGCGGTGCTTTCGCCCAGGAGTCGCTTTCCGTCGTCGTTACCCCGGTCAATCAGTATCCGGTGATCCATCCAATTCATTGGACCGTTCCCGTCAATGGGGTTGTGTCTGTCAAGCTCGACTCCACGTACAAGGGAAGTGGGGTTTGGGGGCATGATCCCGATGATGGAGTTACAACGCTGGTTTGGGGGGCGGAGAAGACTGCGTTGTCTCCTCCAGGAATGCGCCTTTCGATGAACGGGAAGACGCTTACGCTTGCGCCCTCGGAGAACTCAGGCGATTCCCTCGTGTTGCTCTTGCTGCTTCAGGACCCTTCGGGAGCGAAGGATACCCAGACCGTCGTCGTCGATGTCGTGCCGACAAGGATGGTCTTGTTCGATGCATCGGCCAGCCAGGTCACGTCGACTGGTGATGTCGTTGTCACTTTCCGCTCTCGCTTCACGCGTGAAAGCGCAGACTTGCAGAAGTCTCTGGTCAAATTGCGGCGTGGAGCTTCGACATGGGGTACGATTCCTGCATCGCTGGAGGTTCTTGAGCCGGCCAGCTATGTGAATGGCACTTGGATCGACGGTTACTACCGAGTGACGATTTTCCGGACTGCGCGTTGGCAATCCGGAAAAATCGTCGGTCGATTCGACTCGTTGTTCTCCGGGCAGACGAGCCTGCAAATCCGCATACCCCTTGCCGCTGATGGACGCCAGGATAGCCTTGATGTCGGACTGGCATCTTTGCGCTTTGTCGGACCGGTCGGACGCATCCAAGGCTCGTGGAGCTACGCATCGCTCGATACACTTCAGCGGAGCCCGATTCTCAAGCTGGATTGGAATTGGGATCGAAGCGTGCACGGGCAGGTGGTCGTGGTATACGACTCGGCCAACAACATCGTTCGAGCTGACAGCTTGACAAACGATGCGCGTCATCTGGACGTGGCCGGGTTGCTCGACTCGGCAGTTGCGAAAGTTGTCGTCAGCGCATTTGATGATCTTGCAAACAAGGGGGAAGTTCGCTTCGCATCCACTTCTGCAAGTGGGCTGTATACCGTTACGCTCGGCTTCACTGGTACGAACGTTCGAGAAGCTAGTGGCCAGGTCTGCGAGGTCTCCAGCAGTGTCTGTCAGACACTTTCTGCAGATGCGAGTGGTTCCTACCAATTCCGCCATCTTCGACAGGGGGCTCATCGCTTCGTTGTGCAGGATCCGCGTTGGACAGGAGTGGGGGATACGCTTGCGGTCTCCATAAACCATGCGGATGTGGAGCAGAGTTGGACTTTGGTTTCGCGCCATTTCCTGGGGGCTGGATCGGTTCTCGTCAGTCCGACTCGAACCACTGGCGATTGGGCGTTCGTTGTCCGTCCTACCGCGCCATTTGCTAACGAACTGCCCAGCCGTGTTTTCGTTCGGTGGAGTGCTCCCAAGGGGTTCGTCCAGCCATCACACGGTGTTGACCTGACGGTGTCTGGAGTCGCGGATTCGATCGGGGAGGATGGTGCTCGACTCTGGGTCTTCCGTTTGACTCGTGCTGAGATCTTAGCGGCTGCCGATGCACCATTGACGACGGAAATCCATCTGGATTCGATTCACATCTTCACAAGTGACCTCCAGAACGGCGAGAGGAGTACGTTCCGCAGCGATGCTGTGCGGTTCCCGGAAGACGCTGACGAGTGGTTCGAACAGAGACTGGGAGTGCTTCCAGAAATGAGCGTGTCCCGTGTCGTTGTTGACCGCGCAGGGATGACTTCTTTCAGGATCAACCGCCTGACAGCAAAGCACGGTGCGCTACAGAGTATGAAGCTGTGCCTCATTGGTCAGGATGGTGCGGTCGAGGGGGTGTGCTTCGACACGCTACTTGGGCGCCCGAAGCCCATTCGGTTCGTTGCAGAAGGTGGAAATGCCTCCCCGATCGGAACGTTGCCATTTGTGGTAACGAAGCGTGCTTCGGGTGCCCTCCCTGTCGTTGTCGCTCCTGATGGTGCGGGTCAAGCGGCCGCGGTTTGGCGCTTCTACGCGGAGCGCGATACGGTGCTGACGCTCTGGGTCGACAAACTCAATGCGGGGTTTTTTACCCCGTACCGGTTCGCTGTGTCGATGGATTCCGGTGCGACTTGGAGTCCGAAGAAGGCCTATGCGGATGGATGGGGCGATTTCGGAGAAGTACCCGTACGAGCAGGTTGGAATTCGATCGCAATTCGATTCGAGAATGGATTGGCTATCCGGGCCATTCAGCTTCAGTCTGCCGCCCAGACGAGCAAGCCTGCAGTGACGACGGCAGCGGATACCATTGCATATCCCATGTGGATTTCATTCGCACGGCAGCTTCTTGTCGATCGCCAGTACCGTCTGGAGCTTGAGCAAAGCGACGATCTTGGGAATGCCTCTCAAGTTGTGAAACGCACGATCTTCACGCGTCCCCAAGGGGCCCTGTCCGATCTGTCGATCATCCAGATCGATTCGACTGGCGAACTCCACTTGCAGTCCAATTCCACGCGAATCACAGGTGCTGAGACATTCAGCGTTCGCTTGGCTCCGACGGTCTCGATGGCGCGTGTTTCCGTGATCGCTAGAAACGATTCGCTGTTCGAACTACGTATTCCTAAGAACAGGATTCCAAGCGCGTTCCTGTCTGATTCGTCGCTTGTAAAGGCCTCTCAGTTGACAGGAATCGTCTTGCGTGGGTCTTCGACGATCCACGAATGCCATCCCGTGTGGCACACCTGGGCCACTGGTGAACAAGAGTGCGAGGATCGCAAGGAGACGGATAGTATTGTCGTTCCTTGGCCAGGAGCTCTTCCATGGCGGAATCAGCTCGATTACCGAGCTCCCGCATGGTATGAAATCGACTCCGTTGGTGGTCGTCACGATTCCGTCGCGATCGCCGTGCGAGGGCTTAACAGCCAGGCCGATTCCGGAACGCGGCTTCCTGGATCGCTTCGTGTCACGTGGACGCCGGGCTCTTCGTGCGCTCCTTCGACTTCGGTCAGCCTTCCCTACGGAAATGTCTTCACGCCTGATGTTGATGGCCGATTCCTGTTCCGTCCGAGTCTCGGTGCCGCGATCCTGAGCAAGGAAGGCAGTTGGCTTGGCGATGTCGACGATAAGCAGCGCCATCAGTGGCTTGATCAGCCTGTTGGTGGAGGCTTCTTCCCCCCTGCAGGGATTCAGGCTTTTTCTGATGAAGGTCCTTGGATCGACTTCGTGCTGCGCAATCCCCGTCCAGGGACTCCGCAGTGGGATCTGTGGATCCTTCCAGGACGGCAGAATACCGAATCCAACAAGCTGTTCCGCTGGGGGGTCGAAAAAATGGCCACTCTGGCTGCAAAGCCTGGAACGATGCCGATGTCCGCGTCGTCGGCACTCTATGAAGCCACAACGCCGGGTGCGTGGGTCAAGGTCGCTCCCGTGGTAACAATGACGGATACCGGGCTGTACAGACTCCGCTTGCAGATGATCCAGGATGGATTTGTCGCTCGTGGGATCATCCTCCAGCCTGCTGGATCCGCCGCACCCACCAAGTCTGAATCGGAGCTGCCAACCGCTGGTGCGTGGGGATACGATTCTCTGCTGCTTCAGGCCGGTGCGCTTGCGTCCGGAACCACCCATACGTTCACCTTCCAGGCGACGGATCGAAAGGGCAATACCTCTGCTGCGCGAACTTTGACTGTGACGACCCCGGTGTCGACTGTGAGGGTCTCGTCACTGCGGATTCAGCTCGATAATTCGGATTCGTCCGGCTGGGTCAATGGAAATGCTCTCGGTGCGCACCTGGTTGCGAATTCCGATGGAATCGCTCCTACGTCGGTTCATGCGGAACTCTACATCATTAACGCCACAGGAAGCACCAAGCTTGCTTCGCTGACTCCCGTTGCTGATGGCTCAGGATGGAGTGTTTCCGATGCCCTGTCTGCTTGGCCGGCCACCACTGCCGATCTGGCTGCTGGATTCGGGTATCGTCTGGATGTCTGGGCGGACGCCCAATCGACGACAGGTCCACATACCGTCGCCTTCTTTGGCGTTCGAGGAGCTGCGCATCCGGGCGCATTGACTGATCTGAAGAAGGACGTGACGCTTGGTGGCGTTACGTTCCGGGTTCTGGAGGCTTGGCCCGAAAATGGGGCCATATACGCGAACCTCGAGCTACCAGTGTTCACGCAGAAGCATGGGGATACTCTAGAGTCGAGAATTGTCCTCAAAAGTGCTCTCGTGTCCTTCAATAACGCGAATCCGAAGGTGCTTCAGTCCGTCACGGGTGGCAGTGTTGCCGCCTTGCGTTGCGAAGGAACTCCGGTTGCATGCAGTGAGACGGATCGAGCAACCTGGACGCTTGGGCCTTGGAAGGGATTTCTTCCAGTCGAGGATGCAAGTCTTCTTCCGTTGAATTCGGGGTACCGGCTTTCCGTTAAATTCGCGGAATTCCTGGATGACAAATCCCGGCTCGTGCGAACTGGGCCCGTCCAGCTCAACGATGCGGGACTTGCCCAGGATGCCTGGGTCGTAGCTGATCGCGTCTGGTTCCGCAACGTGGTTGGTGCAGGGAAGGATGATGCCTTCAGCTTCGAATCCTGTCGGTTGCTGATCGCTCCTGGAAGCGCTGGGGCTTTGGATATGTCTCTTCGAGGCTGTGCCGACAACGTTGGGCCATTCCTCTCCTTCGGCATCAACCTTGAGACGGAATCGCCATTCACTTTGATGGGTGAAGCATTCGATTCGCTGGCGAAGCCATACTCGATTTCGTGGAAGCCAGGGAAGGGTTACGTGCCTCAAGTGGATTCCGTGGTCGTGACACAGACTACCCTGCACGATTTCAGCGGCGCCTCGGTCTGGGGATACGACGTCCACAAGTACTCCTTTGCACCAGTTGGCGTGAATCTTCTCGATTTTGATGTGCTTCTTCCTGATGGGAAGGTCTTCCCCGCTGTTTCTGGAGAAGCTTGGCGCATCAAGAATTTCCAGGGACTCACGGTTCGGTCTTCGTCGACGGTGCTTGATGGCAAGCCGATCATGAGTGGTTCCGCGTTGTCCAGCGACAAACGAGACCTTCCATTCAACTCGACGCAGAAACTCACAGGGATCTCTTCGTGGACGTACAGGGATGTCCTCGGATACGGATATGTCCTGGATCCTTCGGCCAATACGACTGGGCTGGCGATCGTCACACCGCAGCCGTCGGGTTCGTTCCGTTATCGGGCAATCGGGGCGTCGAACATCGATGCGACGGATGAGACCTTCCGTGTACCCGTAACGAAGATGGTATTCGGGCCTGGCTTGTTCGCCGAGATTTCGTCGTCGAACATCTTCACCGCTGCTGCCGGTGGTATCAAGGTTTCCGGGACTCTCTCGATCAATCCGAGTGAGGACTCGATGGAAGTCATCGCTTCCGATCTTGATGGTACTGCACGTGGACTGAGCTTCCCTCTCGGTACCAATCCATGGCAAAGCTATGCCTCGTCGAAGGATTGGACCAAGGAGGGCGATCCGATCGCACTGTCGGATCTTTCCCTTTCGCTCGATGAGACCTTTGGAATCACGGATATTTCTGGTACTGGTGAGATGCCTGAACAGTCGGCACTGTTCATTGGCCGTCTGCCTTTGCTCGGCTTCCAGTCCCAATCGAGCTTCCGTCTTCTGCCCGGTAAGGGCGATATTCTGGTTCGCCTTGGATCGCCTTCCGCTTGGTTCTCCGATCTGAGTTACGGACAATCGAGCAATCCCACGAGTTGGATCCAGTCTGCCGTATTCAATTCCTCGACATTGCCGGTCGCAGTTGGGGCGGAGTTGCCTGTTCCAGAGAGCATGCGGACTCTTCGCTTTCCGCTGTTCGAGAATCTCGGCTCGCTGTATTTGAACAAGGTCGTTCTTGATGCCTCGATCGCAAACGGAGCGCCATCGATTGCGCTGGAATCGCAGTCGACCCTCGAGCTGGGATCTGCATTCTCGTTCGTCGGTCTCGATGGGTGGCGCTTTGCGCTGAACAACCTGGTTCTGTCTGCGAATGTTACCCGCACAGGCTCGAGCTTCACGCCCACCATGTCCGTGAAATCGCTCGAGGTCGCCCCTCTGGGGATCCCTGCGAGCATCGAGTTGAATGCGGGTCAGCTCAAGCAGTGGTACGGCGACAAGAGCGAAACCGGATCATCCGGCCCTGCTTTGGTCCGACTCTATACGGCAGGCCAACCGATTCAGGGAAGTTGGAGCGGAGAAACCAGCCAGTTCGATGTATCGATGCGCGGTTGGGCTGTCGAGCTGACCAAGGACTTCCCTGTGGCGGTCTTGCGGAACCTGAGCTTCTTCCTCGATACGCTCGACATGAGCTGGAAGAGTTCCGGCGTTACGTTCGGCAATGTCGTTGCGCACGGATCCTACTCCCTGGATTCTCTGGAGGTTACCTCGGGGTTGGTTCTTCTGCCAGCTGATGCTGGGAAAAAGGTGGTTCTGTCTCTAGGTGCTGAAGACCACAAGCTCTTCTTGCGAATTGATGCGGGCAAGGTTCGCATGGGCCAGGATGTCTATGATCTTGGCTGCGGAGGGGGGGCGTATGTCAAAATCCGCCTCGACGGCAAGCTGGAAGGGGATTTCTGTTTCACGATCACCAACCCAGTATCTCTCTACCCATTCGGCTCCACTGTAGGAGCGGGCAGTAAAGTCTGGATGCATCAGGGTGCGCAGGTGCATGTTGCGATCGATGGGAGTGAGATAACCCTCAGTACTGGAACTGTCACCGTGCAAACTGCACCGGTTGATGCGATGAAGGCACCGAATGGCCTGTACTTCACTGGCAAACTCTCAGCATCATTTGATCCAAAGGGAATTCTGCTCAAGAGTGCTGAATTGACATGGGATGCACAACAATCAGGACTTCAGCCATTCTCATTGGACCCGTTCACACTCACCCTTAAGTCGGTCACGTTGAGCGTTGCCAACGATCGTTTGAAGATTGCAGCCACCCCTGAGCTGGGTATGAATGCCGGCGGCAAGGCTTGCAGCGTGTCTTCGGGGACAATGGATGTGTCATTTTCTGCCAACATCAAGACTGGGAACGATTTCACTTTTTCCTTTAACACCGGTGCTGATCTTAGCTGTAAAGTCGCCGATTTTACTGCAACAGCAAAGGGCATCCATCTTCCTGCGCAGCCTGGGACCGATTTTGAAAGCATCAAGGTCGACACATTCCTGGTCGATTTTGGGGACGCAGCCAAGATCCTCAGTGGTGCTGATGAAAGTTCCAAATGGGGTAGCATCTCCATGGGGCTCCGACTCGTTGAGATCGGCTACTTCGAGAAGTCACCAAAGTCTGGCAAGAAATTCCAGCTCGAACGCGTTGAGCCGATTGGATTCAAGGCGAAGGATCTTCGTCTCGATGTGGCAAACACCGGCCTCGTTGTCTGGGCAGACTTCGATGCCTCTGGTTTGTTCCGGCCGAGCAAGGCAGGAGTGCTCTTCGACAACATCCGTGTGAAATTGCCGGAAGAGATCGGTGGGCAGACCTTCAATACGAATTTCGCGGTGCGTGTCGACGGGGTGTCTCCATACATCCATGCTCGTGGCAGTTTCAAAGAGCTTCCTCTACCGATCCCAAGCATAAAGCTCACGGAGACCATCAAATTCGACGGAGCTAATCTGAAGCTTCGATTCGTCGAAGGCCAGAATAACGCGCCTGACTATTGGCTGCTGGAAGGCGATGCTGGTCTGACCATCCCTGGTCTCGCGAGCGGTATCGATGTTGAAATGGCCCTGAAGAAGCCGGACAAGCGTGACTGCCGAGTCGGTGTGTGCAAGGCTGTCCTGACCCTGAACATGAAGCCAGGGCGCATCCCCATTGGGACGACCGGCCTCTACATGACGAAGATGATGGGTGGCTTCTACGACGGCTCCTATGTTCCAAAGTGCGCTCAAGCGTGCGACATCACGACGCTCCCAAATGGGATGAAGTTCGAGCTCGCGATCTACATCGAAGGACAGAGCGCAGAATCTGTCCATGGTGCGACCGGTTTCTGGATGCAGTTGAATAAGCTGAATCTGGGTATCAACGGTCAGCTCGTGATGCTGTCCGGTGCCGCTGATGCCACGGCTTGCGCGGCCATCTTCAACAATGGAAGTGCTTTCCACGGTGCGTTCAACATCCAGGTTCACGCCGCCGTGGATGCGCAAGGCGGATTCTACATCGACATCTGGACCGAGCGGAGTCGCACGAACATGGCCGCGGAAGCATCCGCTTCGATCGGTGTGAAGCGCGGCACGTTCATCAAGAGTCGTTGGTTCAAGTTCCCGCGCCGCACCTGGTGGATGGGACCGTTGGTCACGAGGTTTGGAAAATTCCAAAATGGCTCCCAGGGCTTCACGACAGGAGTGCGTGCACTTGGTCGTACCTGGGGAATAGGTTATGTCGGTGGCCTCAAGCTCGGCAACATGGGCGCATACAAGCTGGCCAAGCCCTCGACTGGTGCGCTCACAGTGGCGAATTCCGACGGCTATTGGCTGTACCCGCTCGGGCTTGATCTGAAGGGCGGTGAGGCGGTTTCTGTTGCAGTGACCACTGCCAAGGGCAAGGATTGGGGGGGCAAGACCCTGCAATTCGTGCCGAGCAGCGAGTTTGATGCCGGCATGGAGGGGGTTATCCCGCATGCGGTGATTACACTCAGCGATCTAGGTATCGACAAGGCCGAAGTCGACGAAGAGGATTCCAGCAATACGCACACGCTGACCTGGCTGAACAGCAATCAGGTTGGACAGATGTACGTGGCGATTCCCAAGCAAGTTGGAAGCAACGTGTCTGCCGAATCGGAGCAGAATGACAACGCTGATATCCTCAGCGGATACGACGATCTCCAGCTGTTCGTCGGTCTTGTTCCGCCAACTCCTCAGATCACTGCCAAGAAGTGCACAACTGGTGATACGAGCGAGATCTGCTTCGGTGGCTCTGTCAGTGGGTTCCGTAAGAATGTCGTACCCATTCGGCGTAATCTTGCAGTCGATGACTTTGTCAACGTCAACAATGCTGTAGAAGAGGATGGGACCCTCGTCTATGCCGGTAAGCATCGATTGGTTCTTTCTGCTGTCCCACACTGGAAGCAGAGTGGAAATGTCCGATCCGATTCGGCTGCTGCGATTGAAATCCCATTGGATGAATTCGAAGGACAGCCTGATGAAGGACGGTCTCTTGCCGACAACGCATGCACGAATTGGAATTCGAGTACGAATGTTCTCGAGTTGAATGATTGCCGTTGGCACAACAAGGAGTGGCGCAGCGGGACATACCACTTCGAGGCGGGAATCGATGAAGTGAATCTGCGTCCCGCAGTTGAGGCTGCCAATGCGCAGCCGTTGGTGGAAAGCGCAAGTTCCGATGTCGTCTCGCTTGGGCGTGTGCCTGTCGCCGCGTCGACGGAGTCGACTGTGCCGAATCTGCTTTCCTGGAAGCATCCTCCGACCTTCAAGAAGGTTCATGGACTGGCTGTGTACGGATCGGCTCTCGACTCACTCACCGGTCCTGGGGGCGACGAGACGCGGACGATTCGTGCAAGCTGGGTGCCGAATCACCACCCGGATCTTGCGGGTTACGTCGTTCGCTGGCCCATCGGGGCCACGGGGCGCAAGGATTTCCTGGCTGGCCCCGAAGGTGAGTGGCATGTCAACCTTCCTCGCCTGAATTCGCTTGTAGATAACGCCGTGTATGATTCGACGGTAGAAGTCGGTAAGATCGCGCGAGGGAACGATGCGAATGGGCATGAAACGCCTGAGTGGTACTTCTCCGTTCCAGACTCGTTGCAGATCGTTCCGGCGATCTTCGATGAGAAAGTCGAAACGCTTTTCGATTCCTTGGCGATGAGGAGCTACCTCGACACGATGACCATCGTGGTCCCCTTGGACTCTCTGGCTGTGACTTGGAAAGCGAAAACGGTCCAGATCGGTCAAGTGGACGGCGCGACAGCCAATGCGTTCACTCTTGCGGCACCGGTGCAGCCGACTGGGACGACGACCTGGAATGCTCCGCTTCTGGGAAGTACGACGATTCCTGTCCATATTGCTGTGGCTAGCATTGACACGGGATCGACGGATGTCCGTCCCGCATCGGACTATCTCGATGCGACCGTGTCGTGGGTCGATGCGAATGGTGTGGTACTCGATGACACCGGGCATGTGCTTCCTTCTGTGGGTATCGAGACTCCGCGAATGCGCATTAAGTCAAGCTTGGACTCGATTCCCGTCGTGGTAACGCCGATCGAGAAGGATCTTCCATGTGCGAACCTCATCACGCACGACACCGCGAAGGCCGCTACGGATTCACTTCTGAATCGTGGAGCCTGCAAGGATGGCCAGTTCCTTCTGCGTCGCTCCGTCATCGGTGATGCTCGCTTGAAGCTGACGGTGTACAACCAGGCGCGTCGATCGGCCAGCCAGGCGCAATCCTTGATCCTGCCTGTTCGAGTCGTGCCGCCAACACCCGTGATCGACAACATCAAGTCGAATTACGTCATCGCCAAGCGGAATCAGAGACTTGATCTCAACATCAGCAACTACTGGAAGGTCGGCGATTCGCTCCCGATGTTGCACATCCGTACGGCATCCGGAGAGCTGATCGATTCGATGCATCTTGATGCGAGCAGCATGGGCTTCGCGTTGCGCGATTCGCTGCGGAAGCTGCAGGTCGATACGCTTGATAGTCTGCACCGAGCGAGGGCGCAGGTGCGACTGAAGTGGCGTACGAAGGGCATCAACCCCACTGGTGATTCTGTCTATCTGACGGTTACCAATAGGGCGGTGCAGGGGCGGTTTGTGTCAGCAAAAGCGGCCGTCTTACTGCTCGACAATGCCATGGCGTTGAGGATGGAGTGCGCTGATGCACTGCTTCCTGAGAATGGATATCCCAACAATGCTTGGGCGATGGACTTCGTTGGGTTCTATCCCAAGGTCCGTGCTCCAGGATCTCGTGTGAGAGCCGTTTTCTCAGAGATTCATTCTCCTGATGAACTGGAGTGGAAGGCATGGGTGATCCAGAAGGGGGACTCGATCCCAGTTCGCGATTTGAGCCCCTGGGATGGCGGTGTTGATTTCACCATCCCTGCTACGCTTACCCCAGGTGAGATCACAACGATTGGTGTCGGCATCGCTAAGGGCGATCCGAATATCTACGAGAGTTGCCATAAGGATTGGACAAGCAAGTCGAAGCTTGCCGCTCCTGCGAGCAGCCGCATCAAATTCCTGGTCAAGGACAGCTTGGTACAGGTTCTTGGTTTGCAATCGGACGAGAGCTATGTCTGGTGGCGCGGTGAGGCCGTCGGTCTCTTCGAGCCGCGGAAGTTCCGTGGTGACGCATCCGGGTTCATAGTCCCGCAATCGGATTGGATCCACGTACGCGTAACGAATACAAGCGAGATGCTCGTTCGCGATACCGCATTCCTTGTGCAGCGTTCTGTCCGTCTGAGCGCCAAGGCTGATGAAGTCGCATTGAATGCGATCGATTCTGCTCGCATGGGAAGCCGTGTCGTCGTAGTGTCAAATCCTGTGCCGACTCAAGGGCCGTTGGGCGAGTCCTCGATGTCCGTCGAGTGCCGTTGGAATGCGGGCGGCTGGAGTGCTTGTCCGAGTGAAGGGTTCGTGGTGGATTCATCGCACCACGGTCTGCTTGTTGCGAGGCCGGTTTGGACGATCCGTGCGAGCACCGGCGTGGAAACGGTCACGGGCGCACAGACAAGCTGGCGAATCGGATTGCGTTCGGCAGCCAGTGAGGGAATCCAAGTCGTGCGACTGGAGGCTCCGTCGGCGCGATTGAAGACCGTTGTCGACAGTATGATCGTCGCTCCGATCATGCTTGTGCGTCGCAGCGGTAACGAGCTTCCTGCATGGGGAAATCGGGCACCCGTCGTACGTGATGTCGATGGTCGGATCCTGCCGCAGGAAGTTGAACGATGGAATCCTGCAACCCGCGAGTATCTCGCGTGGGTGCGTGTTCCAGTGGTCAATCCGAGCAACGGGTTGGTCCTGCAGCTTTGGCTTGGTGACACGACTTCTGTGCAGAGCCCATGGGACAAGAGTGATGTCGTGGTCCACGAGGGGACTGGTGGGAATTTGATTGGTCAGGCCGTGTCCTACGGGCCTCGCAAGGCCATTGATCTGCCAGCCTTGAACTCCGATGGATTCACTGCGTCGCTTTGGTTCAAGTGGTCTCCGTCCACGGATACGCTGTGGTGCCGGAATGGCTTGTGCATTGGGGCGGATTCCCATGGCGCCGTCTGGATGTCCTGGGAAGGAGAACGGCTCGAGTCGCGTCGTGGCGTTCTGGATACGACCGAGCCTTACCTGCTCAGTGCCGCGTGGAAGGCAATCTCGGGTAAAACTTGTCTCTCCGTCAATGGCACGTGCGTTATCGAAGGATTCCTCCGCGCAGGACTGGATGGACGATTGGCCGCATCGGGTTCCTGGGCAGGGAAGGGAGATGTCGACGAAGTCCGTTGGGAAGCTCGTCCGCTGACCCAACGTCTGCATCGTCTGCGCTGGGAGTTGGAACGGCTCCATAGTGACTTCTGGACGCTACCGTCGGTCTCTGTTGGGACGCGGCCAGTTGTGCGGCGTATTGGGGCCGCATTGACGGATACGATTGCGGTCGCCAATGGTGAACGGTTGTTCTTCGATCGTGAGCGTACCTTCGGATCGGTCCCAGGAGAATGGCAAGGTGGCTTGCTTCTGAAGGGAAGCGGCTCCGATGCGAACGAGGCTGCCAATGGAGAGCGCGTCGTCCTTCCTCTGGCATCCCGTCTGTGTGTCGTTACCGACTCGGGCTGGAGGCCTGCAGATAAATCGAGGTGGCAGGATCTGACAGCCATGGTCGATGCGGGTGATGCCGTGCTGGCTGCTTGGTGCCAGGAAGTCGGTGCTGGAGTGCGATCGCTTCCGTACGCGCTCGATGCAGGATCTGGCAATCGCCTTGGTGCGAGCTGGCTGGTCTTGCCATCGCGAGCCAAGACGGATACCAGGGCGACAGGAGGAGCCAGTGTCGGTGGCGTGACGTTGCCGGATCCGCTCGATCCATTGCTTGATGGGTCCACCATTCTGGCGGGATCGGGTGACACTTCTGGAGCGATCCCCTTGGATGGCCCCGGAATCATCTTCGTCGCCGTAAAGCATGGATCCGCGCTGGGTGATTCACTCAGTGCGGCAGGATGGAGTGGTCCCTTGACGCAGGTCTTGGTTACTCGGAATGTCGATGGCTCCATTGACACTCTCGATGTGTATCTGCGGGCTGGTGGAGCTGATCGTGGAACGCTGCGCTGGGGTAATACAGAGTGGCCGGTGATCGTGTTCGTGCGGCCTGCTTCTTCGACAAATAGTGCGAGCGACTCGCTGGATGATGGCGATAGCTCCAATGTGAAGATCCTGCCAGTCGTGACAACGGATTCTGGATCCTGTGTCCAGAGTGCTGCCGGAACACTTTTGTGCTTCGATAGGACCGTTGGCCCAGTCAATCCAGTTGGCTCATGCTCCAGCCGAATCGTCATCACGAGTGCTAGCGCGGCAACCGGAACCCGGTGGCTCGCTTTGCCTCAAGATTCGAAGTGGGAGACGCTTGAGGGATGGAAATTCGTGCGGGCGATCAAGGTCTCCAATGCGCCTTGGGTACTCATGGCGCGCCGCAAGGGTGTGGTCGGTGCGGAAGTCGTGGATCTTGCTTCGCTCTGGACTGAAACGATGGTGTGTGCCGAATACGTTACTTGGTTCGAAGCCGATGTAACGGTTCCGCCTCGTTGGGCTCTCCAGCAAGTCGCAGTTCGTGGGATTGGCGGGACGCGCCAGGCATGGGGCGGAGAACATGCGCTGCGGGACCTCGATCTCGAGCCGATCGCGAGTACTTCGCTGACGGGGCCGCAGTACCAGATGCGTCTTTCTTCCGTAGCAGGATTCGGTGCATCTCTTCAGAAGTCCGTATTGAGTTTGGGAACGCCGCGAACGACAGTGGTCGACGCCGAGGATGGAGCCACGATCGTGCATGTGGCTCATGAGGCTTCCTTGCTGGATCTTCGAGCTGAATATCTGGATGCTGATAGCGTCAAGATCGATGTCGTATCGCTTGAGGCGAAGGGGCTTGTTCGCATGACCCTGCGCGATCACGGGGATGTGCCCTTCACTGGTACCCTCAAGGCGATTCTGTACAGGGATCGTAACGGCGACCTTCAGTACAACGCTGGAGCAGACGAGTTGCTCGGGGTGCAAATCCTCGCTGTGGATGGGTGCAATCGAACCATCAGCGTCGACTTCTCTGTTCAGGGGAATCGCCTGTATCCTGAGGAAACATTCCTCGCATTGATCGATGGTGGGGCTTCTCTGCCGGAGCAGCGTTACGGAGATCATTCCGTTGCAAGTGCCGATGTGTGCAGACGCCACAAGTCGTTTGCCTGGTACGCTACGCCCACATCGGCCGTCCGCCCAGTAGTGGCCGATGAACTGATCGTGGGTGCGGTCCCCACTGCCGTACATCTGCGCTCGACGGATGGGCGTGCAGGTATTACTGCTGCGGACTCCACGGATTGGATGTGGGTCAGGGCTGGCCAGGGATCCCTATGTGTCGCCAAAGCCGGCATGGACACATCATGGTGCCGCGACATCGGTATTGCCGGGCTGGGGGATGTTTCCATACGCGATCGGAACGGGGACGGCGTGCCAGAAATTGTCGCTGGCAACTCCATCCTTTCGGTGGACGGTGCGGTTCTTTGGACGACAGGGACTGCCTCACCTGTAATAACCAAGTACGACCTCGATGACGATGGCTTGCTTGATACGTTGCGTGGTGCTCCGGCATGTCCGAGCGCAGTCTCTGGGAGTGGCGAGCTGCTGTGGGGGGATCTCACCTGTGGGCCAGGTGCCCGCGCGGCAAGCCTTTCACAGATCGAACCCGATCCAGAGCTGTGCGTCGACGCATCCCTTTCGTATCCGAGGGTTCTCGTTGGGCGCACGGGATTCAAGCTTCGCCTTGCCAATGCCGGGACGCGTCTTCTCCCGGCTGGAATCAAGATCGTGCTTCGCAATCCATCGGGGAACACTGTACTTGAACAGTCGACGGTACGTTCGATCGCCGCTGGTGAGTGGGAAGACGTGGTTCTGGAGACGGGCTCTGCAGTGCGGAGCGGCTCGTGGAAAGTGCAAATTGTGGAGTCAGAGCTGGGGTACGGTCTGAGCGGAATGCTCGACATCGACCTGCATAACGACTCGATCGATTGGGTGGAGGAATGAATATGTCTCGATACGCTTCTCGGAGTCTGTTGCTTCTTGGTCTGATGGCCTTTCCATCCTTTGCCCTTTTGGTCGGTGGTGCCGATGCAGATGTGGAGCTCGGGCGTGTGCCAGTAACGATGGTGACGCAGAGGGCCGTAGCAGCTAGAGCAGTGGCTGTGGATACTGTCCAGACGTACGAGACGGATCACTTCTTCATTGTCTACAGCATCGAAGGGGTTCATAAAACTGTCCTTTCCAATAATGGGGATCTCACGATTCCTACGATTGGTGCTTTTGCGGAAAATGCATGGCGGCTTGCAATCGATACACTCGGGTATAAAACGCCTCCAGTCAATGCCGAGACAACTTGGTATTACAAGAAGCCGATTCCGTTGGGGAAGCTTCCGATTGAAATTGTTGATCTTGGGACGGTTTCGTCATCGTTTCGTGGGCAGCCGTATATGGGCTATTCTGTGTACCCAACAGCGAAGAATGGTGGCATTGCTGAAATCTTGCTTGAAAATGACTTTTTGTACGATAGTTCAGGTGTCAAAAAGGCGGTAAAGGTCAATGTGACTCCTCCTGAAAGGCCGGGAACTCCAGTTGTGTGGGATTATTCCTTGGAGTCATACATGCTAGATGGATGGGTTACGGCTGTTTCTCACGAGTTTTTCCATTGTGTTGAAATGAGTTACGAATATTCGTATCGATATGCGTTCCACGAGATGAGTGCAGCGTGGTTTGCGATGCGAGCAAGCGTGAAATATGGTGCAGTGCATCATTGGGGGACGAATCAGTCGTTTTTGGCAAATCGCAATGGTGGTGCTTTCGCGACAGGCGATATCGCGACTGCAAATGGCTTATTCGTTCGTGCTGTTGCGGGATATGCTGGGGAAAGTATTGTTCGCAAGCTTTGGGAGTCGCGATCAACTAATATTAGCTCCAGCGCTTTGGTTCCGGAAGAAAATTGGTTCAGGCATACAATAGACTCGTTGAAGTTGGATCTCTTCGGGTTTATCGATTACTACGCTTCTGAAATTGGCTGCATGGTGGCGAATTCTGCTTGTGATCTGAATGATGATGGAGGGTTTATTTCGGCTATTCCGTCGATTTCGTATGTGGATCCATCATTCTCGGATACGACAAATGATTTTCTTGCGCTTCCTGTTGGCGAGTGGGGCGGAAATTGGCGCGGTATTAGTAAGTCGGCCTTGTCGAAGGCTGTTACTCGGTATAGGATAGAGAAGTATCGTGATACTCTGCATGACGGCGGATTTGTGTTGCACTTGCCGAGTAGAACGTATGAAGCCTTCTCTCTGAGGAAGGGGCCAGCGGTCGTCGCGGAACGTTCTGATGATACGCTTTTGGTCTTTTGGGGGGTCTCGGCGGGTGGCGTCGGAGCTGGCCTATCTGCATTTCCGACAAATGCCCCAGTGACAGTGGCAAGCGCATTTCACCGCCCAGCCTCATGGAGCCGAGTTAAGGCGCGCTATGACCTCCGAGGGCGTCCACTATCGGAGAAAAAGTCAGGCGTCTACTTTGAGCGGTTGGAGAATGGTGGCGCTCGATTGGGCGCAACTTTGAAATGAGTTTTCGCTTTAAATGAAATCTCTGGTGGGTGCTTCTCTGCCATCCTGTGAATATTTTGCTTTCGGCATGTAGTGAGGGTTGAATATGAATATGAAGGTGTTGCGCTATGCTGTGGTGGGAATATCTCTTCTTGCGTGTTCGGCTTTTTCTGAAGGTCAGGAGTTGCCGCCAGGTGAGGAGTGTTCGGATGCTAAAGTGAATGCGCCAGTTGTGCGAACGGCAGATGTGATACTAGCGGAGAATAATCTATCGATATCATTTCAGATTACGCCAATTGCAGGTCGGGTTAATCCGGAAGCTGTTGTTGTGGTTCTCGGTGAAGATAATACTCTTCCGGTTGCGTATGCGGCGGTTATCGGTAAGCAGAATTCTGGGGCGACGAGGGTCGCTTCGTTCAAGTTGAAAGAGTTGGGCAAGATTGGTGATGTTTACTATCTGCCAAAAATTCATCTATCAAGCTCTGTGCCGGTAACAGTTTCGCTTTTTGGTTATAAATGTGACCCTGCTGACGCTAAGTACTTGAGTTCTGTTTCTGCTTATAATGATGGCGGCATTTTGTCTCGTGTGGTCGGGGGGGCGGAAAAAATGACTGGATCATTTTATGGCTTGGTGAATACTGCAAAGGTTTCTGGCTTTTCTGGAGCTGTTGTTCCAGGGTCAGTAAATACGGTCAATGGTCTGGTTACGCTGCCTCTCGATCTGTGTTCGAAAAATTGCAAGTTGCTAACTAATTTGGCGGATAAGGATACTGTCTTCATAGATGCTTCTTCTGCTGCGACTGGATTTCCAACGTCAGAAAAAGATTTTGGATCGTTCTATGCGTCGATTTCGATTGATAGAGGGACGCTGATCGTCAAGAATCCAAAAGAAAGGCGGATTTATGTATTTTTGCAGAGGAAGCATGTCGGCGTGCAAAATGTAGTGTTTCAGCTTCTCGGGGATTCAAGAGATGTTGGTGGTGGCGTTAGTGTTGCGCAAGGAGTAGGGTATTCGACGACAGTACTAGGTAATCAAAGCCTCGAGGATGCGGTGTACCAGATGACTAAGGCTCTCCTAGGTGGGGTGGTCGCAGAAACAAGTCTTTCTGGGTTGGACTTCTTGCGAGCAAAAATGTTCTCGTTCTTTTCGCTGAGAATGAATGCCGTGTCGGTGAATGATCTGGCCGACAAGGCGCAATATGAGATATCCGGGGTTGCGGCATCATCGAATAACGTCTATGCTAGAATGGCAGATGCTTGGGCTGCTAGTGTTAAAGCGAATTCGTCTCCCGAATTCATACGTTCATTTGGCCTGGAAACTTTAAGCGCTTGGGATGCGCCTCTGGCTTTTGGTATCTATTCTCGTTTGGGTGTGTTTGAGGTTGATGCAGATGCAGAAGGGGCTCTTCCGAGTAGCTTTGAAAAAATTGAAGTGACGTATACGGATAATATCGAACTATTTCGGCGAAATGGTGCCGGGAGATTTGTTACCATCGATGATGCTTCTGCTTGCTGTGGTGATGATCAATCTTGGACGATTTCTTCGCCTCTTGGTCTGGGGATGAAAACTCTCTCGGGGCTGAAAGGTGAGAAGGTATGGAAAGATATATGCAAAAACGGATTGTGGGCTCGGCCTAAAGATAGGATGGGCGCAAAGAGTATCGAAGACGATGGTGCCAAATATCAGATTCGTGTTAAACATGGCCTTCTGGGTAAAGGTGATTTGTTTGTTGGTGAAATCATGAATAAGCCATTTGTTGATATCCCGACCGGCTTGCTTGCGGGGGAGGGAAGCTCTGAGTGGCTAAATATGATGCCGTACGTGACGCGCTTCCGCATCCCATCAGATGTAGAAAACGTCTATCCAATTAATCGGAGCGGTGTTGATTTGGACGGGCTGACATCGGATCTTAAGTGCGTCTCTGGCTGCGGTTCGGCGGCAAAAGTAGAGAAGGTTGATGCGGGAGTAGTAGTTAGAAAAGGCGGTTTTACAACGCCTCTCAGTGTGGATTATCAATATTTGTTTTCTGTGGCTGATGATGCTGTCTCGAAGGATAAGTATGTAGCGGATCTCCCTATTCAGTTGGTTCCATATCATGAGTATGTTATATCGGGCTATGGATCGCCAAGTGATCAGGCAACTAAGGCTATGGAGGGGCTGGCTGTCTTGTACTATATGCACAAGCTCAAGGGCGGTGCTGTTCCGGAAATGATTCGGATTCGTAGATTCTACGGGGCTAGCATGCGGTCCATTCTGATTGATGAGAAGGGTACTACTGTTGACGGTCTGGGGACTTCTTATTATGAGCTTAACAAGTACTTGTTTGCGGGGAAGAATATCAAGGAGATCGCGTTTTTTGGTCATGGTGGCGAAAATGGGACGTCGTTGGGGTATCTAGGGAGGAATGGGGCGATATTGGGGTTTTACTATGGGTATTATCCAGATTATAGTGTTATTCCTGCGTTTGCTGGAGGCTTTACTGCTGATGCAAACGTGAATCTGTATCAATGCTTAGGTTCGACGTTTTACAATAAAAAAGATCGCAAGTTTGTAAAGTATTCTGCGGGGATTGAATCTGAACCGGATATTGTCAAGCCAATTGCGGCTCGCTTGGCATCGACGTGGAAAGTTCCAGTAGTTGGCTTTGATTGGTTCGGCGTGGCATCAGATCCGGTTGCGATTACGTCGCCTTCAAACGCTTATGCTTGGGGGCTGAGTTCTATCGTTGAAGGGAATTTTGATAGCCCAAAATCACTTGAGATGGATTTGAAATTTAAACCAATTTGGTCTGGAAATCGCGAAGCGGCACGGCTTAGCCGGTATTCCCCAGATGGAGCGCGTTCATCAGCTATTCTTCCAGAAATTCTGGGACTTGGAGCAAGGAATGTGATTCCTTACTCAATGAGTCTTGAATGTCTTGGTGGCGGCACTTGTTCTCCATAGTTTGGATGTGCTTCCTTCTTTTTGCAAGGAGTGCGGAAGCATCATCCGTGGCGATTGCTCCACAGAATTGGTCTCTTGTGGGTAACGCTGGAGTACTTCTGTCTAGAGGTAAATTTTTAGATGTGGATGATCAGTGCGGAGAGTCTTTGCAGAGCCGGCGGGCGAAAGTATGGATCCTATGGCTGCCAAAAATTGATAGGCGGCATTACTGTCTATTGAGGCGAAAAAGCTGCCCTTCTGCCCCGGTGTATGTTGCTTGGAGAGCGCGACGTCGATTTTATCTTTGCGGCCTTTTTCGGACTATTCCCGATTCATTTGTGCTGGCTGCAGAGACTCAGTTAAGCTTTCGTTGGGTTATGCGGGATTCGGGGGAAGGTGTAGGTTCTGCATTTATGGATGGTTCCGAATTTTTCCGAATTCGCCCTAGCATGCTGAAGTGTAATTCTGGTGATGCGCTCGGCTGTGCGAATGTATACAATAGAGTGGTACAGGATTCGTTGTGGCAGCTGCGTTTGAATTGCGCATTTTTGGAGGCGATGAATCCGCCACGGTTTTGTATGGAAAAGGGTGTACATATAATTCATTAGGCGCGGCGAACTTCTTCTTATTGATGGTAGGGGCGGAGTACTTTTGTTTCTGCCGCAGAAGCGAAAGTACGTCTGGATTCGCTCTATCTATTCGGCTTTGGCGAGTGCAATAGGCCTGCGATTCGAGGTAACGGACTGGAATGTCCCCCTCCTGACGGAGAGAATGATCAGGTAGGTTGGAGTCATGGAAGATAAGGCCAAAACGAAGCGTCGGACGTACGATCCCGGGTTCAAGGAGCGCGCAGTCCAGATGGCAGCAGAGAGTCGCAACATCGCCGAGACGGGGCGGACGACGCAGGAAGAAGGTTGGCGAGGTCCGGCGCAGCTTCTGGAGGTAACGGCTTACGGAGCGCTCGGAACCGGCGTAGTCGTGGTGTTCGACCAGTTTCTGCCACACCCAGCGGGCGGAGGCTTCGGGGGCGATTTCCAGCAGGGCCGCGATCACATCGACCAGCCCCATGAGCTGTCCGCTTTGAGTCGACGCTCGAAGGGGATCGACCAGAACCTCGGTGGACACTTGCGGATCACTTTGAATGGCCAGGACTGGCTCCGCCAAGTGATTCGGGGTGTCCGCCGGAGAATAATCCCCGGTGGACACAGGTGGATCACTTTGAACCGGCTGCCATTGCCGACGGAACTTGGCAATGGTCTTGGGGTGGATGTGGGTCGCTTCACGGATCCGACGTACCGGCCATCCGGCCGCCAGCATCGATCGTAACTGCTCTTTCTTGTCCATGCGGAGGTGGTTTCCCATCTGAGGAAGGGTGCTACCTGCACCCCGACCCTCGGGTCAACCGCCAGAGCGAATCACTTTGAACCCAGCAAAAGTGTCCAACACCGAATCACTTTGGGTGTCCGGCGACAGAGGGGGCGCAAAAGTCTGATGTCCTGCAACGGACTTGTTTTGTGTACCTCGTCTGCGGCTTGAGTCGGGGCCTTTGGGGAAAGGGACACAAAAAGGACACAAACAGTGCGGATGCATGCGTCTTGGAGCGATCCGTGCCGGACGATCAGGCGTAACGAAAAAGGCCGGGACCCGCATTTTACTGGGGTTCCCGGCCTTCGACGGATCTTCTCGATCTTTTCTTAAGTTGCGGGGGCAGGATTTGAACCTACGACCTTTGGGTTATGAGCCCAACGAGCTACCGGACTGCTCCACCCCGCGTCTAGGTTCAGAAATATACGCCGATGTTCAGGGATGTCAAGGGTGAAGGGGCGTAAAACTTCGATTTGATGCGGGTTTCGGCGTTTCGCATGCGCTTGATCGGGGAAACCGGACGTGTGCCGCATCGGTGTCGTACGAGGCCCTGTGGGGCTCGTGCGATACGTGTCCTCGGGTGGATGCTTCTGCGTCCGTCGCTTTACGAAAGCAGTCGTTGCCGTGCCGACTACTTTTCCGTCACTATGCCTCCAACAGAAGAACGCCGGAAGAAGATGGAGCATGTGGCCTCCTTGAGGACCCGCCACTATACATTCGTCTTGGAAGACCTGAATGATCCGCACAACATCTCGGCGGTCCTGCGCACCTGCGAGTGCTTCGGGATCCAGGAGATCCACGTGATCGAGGAGGTTCG
>Ga0066602_10000407_pt1 | contig 35444 bp, 25 predicted proteins | sample Higcelweek5metaG_FD_59481 | JGI IMG/M metagenome (GOLD analysis project Ga0066602, IMG submission 59481) | Freshwater pond sediment microbial communities from the University of Edinburgh, under environmental carbon perturbations - High... | ecosystem: Environmental > Aquatic > Freshwater > Pond...
CAAAAAATATGATGCGGTTATATCAAGGCTTTTCGGATTTTCAGTCGAAAGTCGGGTTAAGAAATTAATTGTTAAGAAGTGTTTTTAAATATCCAATTGCTGAGTGCTGGAACTAGAGCAACTTAGCAGTTGGATTAGGTATCATCAAATAAATAGCTGGTCAAATGGGCATTTCAAAAAGCTTATTCTAAAGCTTTTCAGATATAAGAATTGAACAAGGAATTTTTTGAAATGCCCTTATTCTAATATATATTCCTTTAATGATTGGTTTCATAAGCGGGGTGAAGTTATTGTTTAAGCTTCAGATATTCAATAAAAATAAAGATACTGAAGATATAAGTGAAATAATCAAAAGAATAAAGAAATCACAGGATGAATCGCTGAAAGAATGCTTCATATGTAAATATAAGCCATTTATCTTGAAGTGTGTATCTCAGTTTGTTGGGAAATATGTTGAGACTGAAAATTCTGATGAATTCAGCATAGGTTTGCTTGCTTTCAATGAAGCAATTGATACCTTTGAACCAAGGCATAACAGAAACTTTTTTAATTTTTCAGAGCAGGTAATTAAAAGACGCCTGATAAATTACGATAAGGTAAACCGGAATAAAAATAATTTGATGACATTTTCGTGCCTTGAGTCAAAAGAAGGGGATTTTGAGAATAAATACCTTGGGACAGATTATGTTAACTACTTCAGTCAATTTGAAACAAAAGATCAAATGAACAGGTATGAAAAGGAACTCATGGATTATGGTATTAGTTTTGATGAGCTTATAATAAAAGGACCAAAACATAAAGATGCTAGAGAGAAATTAATTGAAGTCGGAATTATCTTGGCGGAAAACGCTGGTTTATATAAAAGTTTGGCATGTAAAAAAAATATTCCTCTTTCAGATTTGATGAAGCTTGTGACTGTGAGTCAAAGAACAATCGAAAGGAACAGGAAGTTTATAATTGCTGTTTGCATTGCACATAGTGGAGAATATGATATTTTAAAGGAATATGTAAAAGGCCATGGGAAAGGAGGGGAAAAGTATGAGTAAAAAGGGAATAGTAATTAGAATTGAAAATAATGAAGCTGTAATTATGACTAATGACTTCCAGTATTACAAGATAAAAGGCAAATCATATATGATATTGGGGCAGGAATATACTTTTAAAAATAAAGATATTATTCTTCCAAAGAAAAATAGACTGGCAATAATAATGCCAATTACCTCAGTAGCAGCCGCCTTGGTATTCGTACTTATGTTTTTCAGGTTTTTTATACCGAATCCTGTGGCAGCGTATATTGATATAGATATAAACCCCAGTTTGGAATTGTCTGTTGATTCCGAAAACAGGATTGTTTCAGTTAGTGGACTTAACAAGGACAGTGAAAAAGTAGTTAATAAACTTTCATTAAAAGGTAAAAGCTTGTCACGATCCATAACACAGATAGTAAAAACGGCCAGAGAGAATGGTTACATCAACGAAGTATCTATAAATTATATCCTGTGCGCGGTGTATATAAACGAAGGTCAAAATGAAGAGGTGTTATATAGAATTCAGAAAGACTGTTTTGAGGGTATAAATAATACTTTGTTGAAAAATATGGATATGAGATTTTTAAATGTAGAAGAGAATTCCAGGAAGGAATCCCAGATTAACAATATGTCAATGGGAAGGTATATTCTTTATAGCGAATACAAAAAGAAAGGCGCAGAATTAACAATTGAAGACGCGAAAGAAATGACATTAGCAAACATTCTTAATTCAGTTGGGACAGGATATGGTAAAAATCTGCCTTCAAAAACAGCTACTGGTACTCCATATCAAAATGATAACCATACTCCTTCAATTTTCCATACACCGACCACTGCTGTCAAGACTACACCTTTAAACCAAACCCCAAGGGTCGAAACCAGTACCAACCAGACGGTTATTAGCACAACTAACTCTTTGGTGACTAGTACACCGATAAATTACTACTCAACACAAAAAAATGAGTTTTATAATACACCTGCACAAAATACACTGGCTGTTTCAACGGTAAGTATTCCTACAGAAATTCCGGTTGAGATATCCACTCCAAAACCAGATTTACCTGTTAATGATATAAAAAACACAGATCCTATGGATTTAAATGGTGATGGACTGGTAGATTCAAAAGATAAGGATATTATTATGATGGCTCTATTTTCAGGGCAAAACCGATTGGAGTATGATCTGAATGGTGATGGGCGTTTTGACAAGGTAGATGCCTACCTTATAGTGGATAAGGTGGATATGCATATAAACCCTACGCCGTTCCAGTCTCCTACCCCCATAACTGTAAACCCATTATATGATTTGAATATGGATGGAACTATAAATATAAAGGATTTGGAATTAATTAAATCTGCTGTCGATAATGGGTCATACGATAAGAATTATGACTTAAACTATGACAGAGTTGTAAATTATCTGGACTATAATTTGGTAAAGATGAACCTCGTTTATTAGAATTAGTAAGATATTACTTTCCCTAGTCTTTCTTGCTATGGAACAAAAAAAGTAGTATAATTTTATTATAAAGAAATATATTATTCTATTTATTTTGCAAAAAACATTTTATTTCTAATATTAATTCCGTTTTAGTATTGTAAATAACGAAGGTTTAACTTTTTTGTACATCTAATTCTTTTTCGCAACAAGTATAATTTCTTTGACACAATTATGATCTGAACATTTCGATTGTTTTTCCAAAACTGTTCTTAATAAGCATCCACATAAAGCATAAGTAATTCAGACAATATACCTTTAATTTTAATTAAATTATAATTCTAAGTTTTTTACATTACTGTAAATATCAAATCGTTGATGGGGTGACCTCATGATAAAGAAAACTTTTTCGTATAATGAAAAAATTTCATGGATTCTTTTGTTCACTATGGTTTTTACCACTATTTTTCCTGCCTTTACACCGTTGAACGTTTACGCAGAAGTTCCAGGTCAGGGCAGTGTGAAAATTGAGCAATACAATGCGATCCGTGATGATGGAAGTAATACTATACAGGTCTTTATGAAACTGATCAACACATGGACTGGTGACATTGATCTTTCAAATATTAAGATCAGGTATTACTATACCAATCAAAATAAACCTCAGACTTTCTGGCCTGATGATTGCTCAGTCGGAACTGGTAATCTGACCTCAAGTATAATTCAAACACCTACATCAACTGCAAATATTGACCATTACCTTGAGATGGGTTTTACAGCGGGAGCTGGAAATCTCATAAAAGATGGTTTTGTTCATATTTCATTCAGAATTACAAATAATGACTGGACTTCTTTTGCACAATCTGATGACTATTCTTTCAATTCGACTGCCACAGGCTTTACAGATTGGAATAAAATCCCTGTTCTGTATGCAGGCAATTTCATATTGGGGTCTGACCCCATGGATACCACAAAGCCTTCTGTAAACATTACTTCTTCCTCAACGAGCCCTACAAAAAACAATCCTGTTCAAGTTACTTTTACCTTTGATGAGGTAGTTACAGGATTCGACGTCGGAGATGTAACTGTTACAAATGGAAACAAAGGCAACTTCGCCGGAAGTGGAACAACTTATACAATGGATATCACGCCGACTGGACAGGGAGCTATTACTGTAAATGTAGCGGGGGGCGCAGCCCAGGATGGAGCAGGAAATACCAGCAACGCAGCAACACAATACAGTATTACATATGATTCTAATGCACCTACTGTCCAGACCTATTCCCCTTCGGACAACTCTACCGAAATTGCCATGAATTCCAACCTTGTTTTAACTTTTACCGAAAATATTTTAGCCGCTGCGGGAAAAAATATTGTAATTTATAATTCAAACGATTCTGTTTTCCAGACAATTGCTGCAAATGATGTCAGCAAAGTGAGCATTTCTGGAAATACTGCTACTATATCTCATAATAATTTCAGTGCCGACTCTGGTTACTATGTGCTTGTGGACTCAGGAGCTTTCACTGATGATGCCAGCAATACATATACTGGCATCATCTTAAAAACTGTCTGGAATTTTCAGACGGTGACCACTCCTGCATTGACCACTGTGACCTTCAGCTTTGATGGAGTCAATCCTAATAAATTGGTTGGGTCAGATACAACTATGGAATACAGTCTAGATGGTGGAACTACATGGATAAACTGTAGTTCAAATACCGACCTGACTTCATCCCTTGGCAGTATAAATGCTAATAACGATATCAAGGTAAGAGTAAAGGCAAGCGGTATTTATCCTTCTGGGAACATACAGACTATAAATATTCTGGCAAGTCCAGCAGCCCCTACTTATGCTATTGATTATACAAATGAAAGAACAACAGTAAGTGTTCCATCTACAGATGAATATTCAACCAATTCATTTGCGACCGCCGGAACTTCCGGAACAGGAACACCTGTAAACATAATTCCCGGAACAACCTATTCCTTCAGGACAAAAGCCACAGGCACAACTTTGATTGGGTCGATACAGACACTGGCAGCTCCTGCAAGGCCTGCTGCCCCTTCGGCAAGTTTATCTCAAGGCACTAATGCTGGAACAACAAAATTGACATCTGTAACCGGAAGCATGGAATACAAGGTCAATTCAGGAGCTTATACAGGAACAGGCGGTACAACAGTTGACAATATAAGCGCAAATAAAAGCGATGTAATCAGTATTAGAGTTGCAGCAACTGCAGGGTCATTTGTATCAGCAGCACAAACATCGACTGTAGGATACACCGATTTAAAAGCAGCAGGAGCACCTGTAACAACATTTAGTTTCAGTGGTGTGAATGTAAATAAACTTATGGGCTCAAACACTTCAATGGAATATAGCCTTAATAACGGCGCCACTTGGACTGCATGTACCGATAATATTGATTTGACATCAGTATTGGGCAGTGTATCGGCAAACAATGATATCAAAGTGAGAGTAGCACAAACATCTACACAGCCAGTGGGAAACATACAGACAATTGATATCATACAAAGTCCAGTGTCACCAACATATACAATTGACTATGTAAATGAAAAAACAACTGAGAATATTGCAACCACCGATGAGTATTCAACAGATAATTTTGCTACAGCAGGTATATCCGGCACAGACGCGCCTATTGCCATAAACCCAGGAACGACTTATTATTTCAGAACCAAAGCTTCTGGTACAACCATGGTTGGTTCAGTTCAAACACTCGCAGCTCCTGCAAGACCTGCTACACCTACTGCAAATCTGACTTTAGGAACCACTGCAGGCACAACCAAATTGGGATCTGTGACCAGCAGTATGGAATATAAGTTGAATGGTGGACTATATATTGCCTCTGGAGGCACCAGTGTAGACAATATCGTTGTAAATAAAAATGACACAATTACTGTGAGAGTTGCTTCAGCCGAAGGCTCTTTTGCATCACTAACTCAAACATTGACCGTAGGATATGCCGATATAAAGCCAGCTGGAGCCCCTGCAACAACATTTAGTTTTAGTGGGATAAACGCTAATAAACTAATGGGTTCAAATACCTCAATGGAATATAGTCTCAACAACGGTGCATCCTGGACTCAATGTACGGATAATGCTGATTTAACCCTATCCTTGACCAGTATAACAGCAAATAATGATATCAAAGTTAGAGTGGCACAAACTGCCTCACAACCATCAGGAAGCATTCAGACCATTGATATATCGTCAGGCCCTGCAGCACCCACATACGCAATTGACTATGCCAACGAAAGGACAACAGGCAATGTGGTTTCGACGGATGAGTACTCAACAGATAATTTTGTAACTGCTGGAACAAGTGGACCTGGGGCAACCATAGGTATAACGCCTGGTACAACATATTATTTCAGAACCAAGTCAACAGGCACCACATTAGCAGGGACCATTCAATCACTGACAGCTCCTGCAAGACCTGCTACGCCAACTGCACTCCTGCTACAGGGAACAAATTCAGGAACCACAAAATTGTCATCTGTTACCAACAGTATGGAGTACAAGTTAAATGGAGAGGCCTATGGTGCAATTGGAGGAACCTTTGTAGATAATATTGCGGTAAACAAAAATGATACTATCAGTGTAAGAATAGCAGCAACAGGAAGCTCCTTTATATCCCTTGTGCAAACATTAACAGTTGGTTACAGTGATATTAAGCCTGGAGGGGCTCCTGCTGTGACATTTAGCTTCGATGGTGGTAATGCCAATAAACTTATGGGATCCAACACCTCAATGGAATATAGCCTGGACAATGGCTCAATCTGGTCTACATCTTCGGATAATACCGATTTGACAGCAGAATTGGGCAATATAACTGCAAATAATGATATCAAGGTCAGAGTAGCACAAACTTCATCTCAGCCAGCGGGTGTCATACAGACAATCGACATAATCTCTGGTCCTGCTGCTCCATCTTACTTAATCGACTATGTTAATGAAAGAACAACAGCTAATGTAGTGTCTACTGATGAATATTCACTAAATAATTTTGCAACTGCAGGCACAGGAGGAGTGGGAGCACCAATCAATATAACTCCCGGTACAACCTATTACTTCAGAACCAAGTCCACAGGCACAACATTAGCAGGCACAATACAAACGCTTATAGCTGTCGCAAGACCTATATCACCAACAGCAATATTGGCTCAAGGAACAACAGCCGGAACAACCAAACTTACGAATGTAACGGGAAGCATGGAGTTCAAGGTTAATAGCGGTATTTATGCAACTACAGGAGGAAACATTGTAGATAATATCAGTGTAAATAAAAATGATACAATAGGTATCAGAGTAGCAGCAACTGGAAGCACCTTTTCATCACTTCCACAGACATTAAATGTGGGATATGTTGATATAAAACCAGCAGGTGCACCGTCTGCCTCACTTGTACAAGGTACGAATGTTGGCACTGTCAAACTGATTTCTGTAAGTACGGCAATGGAATATGAAATCAATGGCGGAGGTTATAATGCAGTAGGTGGTACCGAGCAGGATAATATTATAGCAGCCAATGGCGATGTTATTCATGTAAGAATAAAACAAACTTCCAACAAACCGGCTTCTGATATACAAAGTATTACAGTAACAAATGGAGACATAAAACCCAGCGGAGCTAGTCTAAATCAGGGTTCAAATATTGGAACAACTATGCTTGTCGGAGTTGATGATACTCAGGAGTACTCAATCAACTTAGGCCCTTATACTGCTGTTCCTGCCGCACAAACAAGTGTAGACAACATACCTGTAAATAAAAGCGATATTTTACATGTAAGGGTTATTTTAGCGCCTGGTGCAATTACGGATATTAATATAGCATATAATGATATAAAACCCAGAAATGCTCCAAATGCTGCTTTGGCAAATGGAACTAATCCTGGTACTGTCAAGCTTGCTTCAGTGGACAATACAATGGAATTCAGTACGGATGGTGGTGTAAACTTCCAAGCCATCGCTGACACTGAAGTTGATAATATATCTGCCGATAAGGATGATCAGATATTTGTAAGATATACTCAGACACCCACTCAACCAGTATCCTACTCCCAAACATTTACGATAGGATATGGTGATATAAAGCCAGCTGAAGCACCTATTACAACATTCAGCTTTAATGGACCAAGTGCCAACCGCTTAATAGGCTCAGTTTCAGGAATGGAATACAGCTTGAATAATGGTGGAGTGTGGACTCCTTGTACGGATGATATTGATTTGACTGCCGTACTGGAGGATATTAATGATGTAAACGATATTAAGATAAGGGTGGCACAAACATCGACCCAACCAGCAGGAAGTATTCAAACAATAAATATTCAGGCAGCACCTGACGCACCTTCCTATACAATAGATTACGCCAATGAATTGACATCGGCAGGAATTTCCATTTCAGATGAATATTCAACGGATGACTTTACTACTGCAGGCATTTCGGGAACTGGATCACCTATCAGCATTGTTCCTGGAACAACCTACTATTTCAGGGGAAAAGCTGCAGGTACAACATTAGCAGGCTCAAAGCAGACAATTATAGCACCAGCACGGCCTCTCATACCCGTAGGAAGTCTGGCAGAAGGAACAAATTCCGGTACAACTCAATTGACCTCTGTAACTGTAAGTATGGAATACAGATTAAACGGAGGAAACTATGGCACAACTGGTGGAATCAGTGTTGATAATATTCCAGTAAATAAATCTGATACCATCCAGGTAAGAGTAGCTGCGACCGTGGGATCATTTAGATCTCTGGTACAAACATTAACTGTAGGCTACAATGATATTAAGTCAGTTGGGCCACCGGCGGTAAGTTTCAGTTTTGATGGTGTAAATCCATATAAAATGATAGGCGCCAATACAACAATGGAATACAGCCTAGATGGAGGTACAAGCTGGACGGTATGCACCGACAACATTGATATTTATGGGCATAAGACAGATATATCATTTGGTAATGACATCCAAATCAGAGCCGCTCAAACCTTGACCCAGCCTTCAGGAGATATTCAAACCATTAATATCCTCCAGGGTCCTGTTGAACCGTCTTATACCATTGAATTTATAAATGAAGAGACTACTGGTATTGTGTCAGCATTGGATGAATACTCTACTGATAATTTCGCTACTTCAGGAATCTCCGGGACAAATACTAAAATAGTAATCATTCCAGGTACAACATATAAATTCAGAACCAAAGCCACTGGTACAACTTTAGCTGGTTCCATTCAAACCATTGCCGCTTCAGCAAGGCCAGCAACACCAACAGCAGTTTTTGGTCAAGGCACCAATGAGGGAACAATAAAATTGACGTCTGTAGATGGAACTATGGAATACAAAATAAACGGAGGAAACTATGGTGAAACAGGCGGAAACATAGTTGACAACATCCCAATCAATAAAGGAGATACCATCCAGATTAGGGTAGCTGCTACTGCAGGTACTTTCAAATCCTTAGTCCAGTCATATTCAGTTGGATATGCAGATATAAAGCCATCTAATGATCTCCCAGTCAGCTTCAGCTTTAACGGGATCAATTCATACAAGTTGATGGGTGCAGATACAACAATGGAATATAGTTTGGATGGCGGTGGAACATGGACAGGATGTACTGATAATATAAATATATCTTTATTAGCTGCAAGTATCACTGCTGGAAATGACATCAGAGTTAGAAAATATCAGACGTCCACACAGCCAGCAGGTAATATTCAGTTTGTTGATATCAATGCCGGACCTGGTGTGACAAGTTATGCCATTGATTATGCAAATGAACTCACTACTGCCAACATTGCTTCAACAGACGAATATTCAACCAATAACTTTACCACTTCTGGTATATCAGGAACTGGAACTAAGCTTAGTATTGTACCAGGAACTACCTACTATTTCAGAACTAAGGCCGTCGGAACCACTCTTGCAGGAGATGTACAAACAATGGCAGCACCCCAGAGACCAGCATTACCCTTGGCAAGTATATCTCAAGGAACCAATCCAGGGACAGCAAAACTGGTATCTGTCAATGGATCGATGGAATACAAGGTAAATACTGGTGCTTATACTCCTATCGCTGGAAACAGTGTTGACAATATTGCCGTCAACAAAGATGATACAATCAGCATTAGGGTTGCCGCAACCCTAACCGATTTTGCTTCTCTGATCCAGACATTAACAATAGGATATAATGACATTAAACCGACAAACGCACCTGTGATTAACTTCAGCTTTGATGGTGGAAATGCCAACAAATTAATTGGTTCGGATGGATTTATGGAATATAGTTTGAACAGCGGTATAACCTGGACAACTTGTACTGATGATATGGATATTTCAGTAGAGACAGCAAGCATCACCGCTGGCAGTGATATAAAAATCAGACACGCACAAACATTAACCCAACCAGCAGGCAACATTTTCACTGTAGATATTCTCCAATCACCTTTGGCACCATCCTATGCAATTGACTATTTGAATGAGGAGACAACTACTAACGTAGCGGTTACAGATGAGTATTCAACAAATAATTTTGCAACATCAGGAATTTCAGGAACAGGAGTTCCTGTTGTATTAGTGCCTGGAACCACATATTACTTCAGAACAAAAGCTACAGGCACAACTTTAATAGGAGCAAAGCAGACTCTCGTAGTTCCATCCAGGCCTGAAACACCTAATGCAGCAATGACACAGGGCTCCACAGGAGGGACAATTAAGTTGACTTCCGTAAGTGCAAGTATGGAGTACAATGTCAACAACGGAGGATATTTGGCAATTCTAGGAACAAGTGTAGACAATATTAGTGTTTCTGATAACGATCAAGTTGGAGTAAGAATTATGTCAACAGGCAATTCGTTTAAATCAATTACTCAGACATTGGTAGTTGGGGCATCGGATATTAGACCAATTGGCCCGCAAGATATAAGTCTTCTCAATCACAGCATTTCTGAAAATGTTGCAGTTGGGTCTTTAGTGGGTACCTTAAGCACAACTGGAGGCGATGTAGGAGCAACATTCACCTATTCATTAGAACCTGGAGTCGGAAGTACCAATAATGATAAATTTGTAGTAGCAGGAGATGAAATTCGTACCAATGCTTCTTTTGACTATGAAACAAAGAATACCTATTCCATAAGGGTGAGGACAACTGAAAACGGAGGGTTATTTATCGAAAAAACATTTACCATAAATATTATAGATGTTGTAGAAGTAATCCCACCTGTCATACCTCCTGTACAATGGCCGCAACCAGGCGGAAACACACCTGTACTTTCAAATAACGCACTTCTTTCGAACCTTTTGATTAGTGTTGGCACATTAACTCCAGGGTTTAAACCTGAAAACAAAGCATATTCTGTTCATGTTGAATTTAAAGTCAGTACTATCAATATTACGCCTTTTGCCGACGATAAAGAGGCTGCAATTAAAGTTAATGGTGTAGATGCTTCATATGGAAATCCAGTTTCTGTAAACCTCATAACAGGGAATAATACTGTCGGTATACAAGTTACTGCAAAAGATGGGGCAACTAAAGAAACTTATAACATTAACATAGAACGGGCTGCTTCCAATGATGCTGACCTTAAAAATCTCGAATTAGTTGGCAGTGCCTTAAGTCCTGAATTTCAAAGAAATATATACAAATATAAGTCTTCTGTCAAAAGCAATGTGGATTTGGTCCGCATTATTCCTTATGCATCGGACAATGAGTCAAAGATAACCGTTAACGGTATTCCTGTGGAATCCTCTAAGATTTCATATGCAGTAGGAATCAATGAGGGCAACAATTCTCTCGTAATTCAGGTTACTGCACAGGATGGCATAACTCAAAAAATTTATATTATTACCGTGAATAGAGTCCTATCCCCTACTCCAACATCAACCAGGAAACCCACACCAACACCGACAAAGAAAGCTACTGCTACTCCAACAAAGAAAGCTACTCCTACTCCAACGAAAAAAGCTACTCCTACTCCAACGAAAAAAGCCACTTCAACCTCAAAAACCAGCACCAAGTCGACTCCTAATTCGGATAAAAAATCTTCCTCCGATAGTTCTAAGCCATTCTTCTCATCTTTAGATGAAATAATAGATAAAAACAAATTAAATTACAAACCGGAAACTGGTACTTTTGCAGATGTACCTCCTAATTATTGGGCAAATGATTACATTGATAATTTATATCAAAAGGGTATAGTCAAAGGAATGGATAAAGTACCAAATTTCAAGCCCACCAAACCAGTTACAAGAGCCGAATTTTCACAAATGCTATTCAACACACTAGGCATTTCATATAATAGTGAAATTTCCACTTATACAGATGTTAGCGAAAATAGTTGGTACTATAAGCCAATATCTGCGCTAACTAAACGGGGTTTTATCGTAGGGCAACCCGACAAGAGTTTTGACCCCGAGAAGTATATTACAAGGCAGGATATGGCAGTTATCATTAGCAGGATATTGGAATATAAAAACCTTGCCGATATAAATAGTGAAAAAAGTATAAATTTTATAGATTACTCAGAAATCAGCGCTTATGCTGTAAAGGCAGTAAGTGCATCAGTAAAAAATAATTTGATGCTTGGAAAAACCGGAAATAAATTTGATCCTAAAGGAAAGACCACAAGGGCTGAAGCTGCTGCATTACTAAGCAGATTATTAAAACTGAAATAAATGGTGTTATACAAAAAATACTTGAACAATGTATTTCTTGATTATCCCTAAGTGAATAAATTTTGATAGAGGGAGGTCTGGTGTTTTGAAAAAGCGAAGAATATTTAATTTTAATGGAAGCAATACTTCTGAAGGCATGGCTATTTCAATTATAGAACAAATCAGAAAAGGTAACCATTCCCTTCGGGAAGATTTTATTTCTCAATATAAACCATTTGTTTTGAGAGTTACTTCCATAGCCATGGGTGAATTGATAATATCTCAAGATCGATTAGAATTTAATATTGCATTGGCAGCATTTAATGAGGCCATAGATACATTTAATTTAAAAAAGCATTCCGGTTTCTTTTCATTTGCAGAGGAAACTATAAAAAAGCATATTGCAGAATATATTAAGCAAGATTCCAGAAAAGATGAAATAAATCTTTCTAATGAGAAGGACTCATCTTTAAATGAGGTTGTAAAAGATTTTTCTAGAGTTTCTAATCAAAAGAGTGATGTCAAGAATTTCACCCGTATAACAGACAAAAAATCTTCCCGCTCTGCGTTGATAAAGAATTTCTCGAGAATAACATCCGTAGCTGCATCTTTTGCAATCGTTTTTATAGCTACCCAGTTTTGGGATATGGGTAAAAAAACAAGTGGTGAATTTGCCTATGTGGATGTGGATGTAAATCCAAGTGTGGAGTTTGTTGTAAACAGTGATTCATTGGTAACTAAAACAATTTTTATAAATGAAGATGCTAAAAAATTGTTTAACGGTAAAGAAGTGAAGAATATATCACTGTCAACAGCTATATCGGATTTTATCCAAAAGGCAAAAGATGGAGGATATTTATCTTCAGAATCTGATCAAAATACTGTACTCATTTCAGGAGCTTTGAACGATGACAATGATACTTATGATAAGGACAAAGACTCTCAAGAGAAAAAACTTGATACAATGATTGATAGTCTTAAAAAAGATGTAGAAGAAATAAATAATGGCGATGTTCAGGAAAAGAGTGTTGAAATTTCTCCTGACGAAAGAAAAAAAGCTTTGGAGAACAAACTGTCTATGGGAAAATACTATTTGCACTTACAATTACAAGAAAAAGGCATAGATATGTCAATAGATGAAATAAGAAACAGTAATGTTTCAGATATCCTGAAGAAATTAGAAACAGATGATAGTCTACAATCTGAAGTAGTAGCAACACCAACACCAGTTAATAGTGCTGAAGCAACATCCGAACCGACTGTAACACCAATTACTGAATTAAGTATTGAAGGAATTGCAGCTTATAAAGAAAGTGCAGTTATAGTATCAGTTTACAATAAGGATAAAAAGATCGAATCTCAAGGAAGTGGCTTTTGCATAGCTCCTGGAATGTTTGTGACAAACCATCATGTTATTGAAGAGGGTCGGAGTATAAAAATAACTACAGACGACGGCACAGTCCTTGATGTTGAAGGCATTGTGAAAGATGATGCAGTGAGAGATCTTGCCGTATTAAAAACTGTAAAAAATTCTGGCACCAAAGCCTTGAAATTAGGAACTAATAGTTCTCTTAAAATAGGAGACAAGGTGGTCACTATCGGAAGTCCCGAGGGCTTACGAAACACCGTTGCAACAGGTATTATAAGCGGATTCAGAAAAGAAGGAAACATTGATGTGATTCAAACAACAGTTCCAATTGCTCATGGTAGTTCGGGCAGTCCGCTATTTGACATGTACGGCAATGTTGTGGGCATCAATTCATATGGTATAACCGACTATCAGCTGAATTTTGCCATACCTGCAGATGATCTCAAACCTTGGCAGGAAGAGCTTTCCAATATTCCTTTTGAAGATGTACGAGTCATACGTAAACTGGTCACAGGAGACACCAATATCGATTTAAAGATTGTTATTTATGATATTTTAAGTGCCTTGGAAAATGAAGACATCAAGACGTACTTTAATTCCATGACCAAGGATCTTTACTCCAAAAAAACAGATGACAATCTTCAAATCTTATTCAAAAATTATGATTTGATATACAACTTGGAAGATATAAAAGTCTTATCCAGAAACAACAAAAAAGCGGTTCTTCAATACGTCTACACGATTAATAAAATTAAAGGCGAGGAATTCCACGATTGCAGAATTGAAGGAAAATCCACCTTGACCAAGGTGGATGGACAATGGAAGATATCTGAGTCCTCCGAGACAGTTAAGTACCTGAAGTAAAGATTAACATCCATAAAGTGGTTCACAATAAGAATTAAAAGAATCCTCAAAAATATGTGTAAAAAGCAAACTTTTGAGGATTTTTATGAATTTGAACTATTAATAAAATGAAGCAGTTGGATAAATTGTTGTCAAGATATTTTTAAAAATGGTTATAGTAAAAAATCGCATAGTTAAAAAACCACCTTATTAAGTTGATATAAAATAGTTGGTTAAAACAGGTATAACAAAAAAGCTATACCTGTTTTTTGTTTCTAGAAGCCAGTGGAATATTAAGAAATGGGTATAAATCTAGGCTCTTTTTCTCAAATATTCCACGGATTAAATGTAAATTGGAATACAGTTTTGTACCTGAGAGGAAAAAAATGGAATTTAATAAAAATGCAAGAATGAAGGCGTATTCAGCTGTTAATTTTGCAATGGTCGAAGCTTATTGGAATATTGGGAAGAATATTGTTGATTAACAAGGAAATGATGAACGAGCAGAATATGGGTCCGGATTGCTCAAGGAGCTTTCCAGACAGTTGACCGCCGATTTTGGTAAGGGTTTTGAAGAGTCAAATTTAAGACGAATGCGTCAATTTTATATTGCTTTTCAGAATTGTGACGCACTGCGACACGAATTAAGCTGGACACATTATAGGCTTCTAATAAAAGTGGAAAATGAAATAGCTCGGTAGTTCTATCTTGATGAATGTGCAAAATCTAACTGGAGTACCAGACAGCTTGAACGGCAGATAAACTCATTTTTTATGAACGTATTTTATCAAGTAAAGAAAAAGAACCAGTAAGGAATGAAATTCATACACTTGAAAAAGGCATTGAACCTCAGGATGTCATTCGTGACCCATATGTGCTTGAGTTTCTCGGGTTAGAGCAGACACCAAGCTTATATGAAAAGGATCTCGAACAGGCTTTGATAGAACATCTTCAAAAATTCTTACTTGAGCTGGGAAGAGGATTTTCTTTTATTGCCCGACAGAAAAGAATTACATTTGATGGGAGACACTTCTTTATCGATCTTGTCTTTTATAATTATATTTTAAAGTGTTTTGTATTGATTGATTTAAAGATTGGTGACCTGACACATCAGGATATCGGTCAAATGCAGATGTATGTAAACTTCTATACGAGGGAACTGGCAAATGACGGTGATAACCCACCGATAGGGATTATTCTTTGTGCGGATAAAAGCGAATCAGTAGTCAAGTACACGCTTCCAGAAGGTAATAATCAGATTTTTGCATCGAAATACAAGCTTTATTTACCGACAGAGGAAGAATTAAAGCGTGAGTAGTAGGGTAAGAGAGTCAGAAGGGGTTGTTGCATAACTGAATTAGTTTTGCGATAGCCCCTATAAGTTATTTTATGATATATATAGGCTTGTTTATATTATATAGTTGTTCAATGCTTTTATAGTTTCTTTACCCAATTGTGCATAATTGAGATTTTAAAAATTTGTGTTATCTGTAGCATCTAATTTCTTGCGATTAAATATGCACTAGTTTTAATCAACATATCACAAAAGTGGAAACTCATAAAAATATATTGTAAAAATTACAGGTAAAGACTATTCTTTACACCCTCAATAATAACTTGGGCAGATGCCTTATTCAACCTATTGTCTATTTTATCATTTATAATTTTTACACATTTTTCTGATTCAATAGTAGTTTTAAGAAACCTCGGGAAATTATCACCAATCATCTCAATGACTGTTGTATCATCAAAAATTTGATCTATCAATATTTCGTCTGCTAAGACTATTAATTTTTTATTGATTTCTTGAGATGTAAACAACTTATCTAAGATCTCAATATATCCACTAATTTCTGCAATGTTGTCGATATTATCCTGAATAATGTTGAGCTTTATCAATATTTTATTAATTAAGCGAAAATATACTGAGACAAAAAGTAAATTAGATGCCTTTTGACGATTATCTTTTTTATGATTTAATATATTATTACCGTAATACATAATTGCATAAGGAAAAAGATAAAAAAGAGGATCAATAGGAGTTTTCTCATTAAAGGTTGCATCATAATATTGCCCACCAGGAACAAAATCACCAATACTTTTTGCTTTGGCAGGAAATAATAATATACCAGATACGTAAGCTTGAACTGCTTCCTTGGCTACTAAAGTATGTTTTTTATTAAATGTTTTATCAAATAAGTAATCGTATTTATTATTACCTTTTATTTTTGTTCTTGAGCTTTTAAGTATTTCAGCATTCCTTTGAATTTCATAATTATAACCTAAGTTTTCAAATTCTTTTTTTAAATCCTTATGAAAAGATTCTAATGCAAAAAAATCCTTTCCAGAAACAGCATTTTGACTGTTGGTATATCTAGTAATTTCTGCACGTTTATTTTTTGTGTCTCTTATAATTTTTACTAAGATGGTTCCTTCTTTGCTATTTTGCACGTCTTTCTTCTTTTTTAAGCTATCCCATTGAGTATAAATTACGTTAACGGTTTGGCAACCATTTACAATCTGAGGTGTAATAATTTCTAATTGAAATTCATTTTTGGGCTTATAGTTGTCACACACTATAGTTATACCATTATTAAAATACCAAAAGTCTTTTGGATACTTATGGAATGTCTCGACCATTTTCCTATTTATACGTCCGCTTTTTCCTAAAAAGTTCCTTATATTGGAGTAAAATAAATACTCCTTATTCTTTTTTACAAACATAGCCAAGTTTTTAATTGCAACTTCTGCGACAATAGTAGTTTTTTCTTTATTTTCAAAGTGCTTTTCAATCATGAGTTCAGTTTTTGTCCCTTGATATTTAGATGGTATTGCATTTATCAGCTCATCCTGATAATCTACAATTTGGTCTATTCCCATTATTCGCATTCTACAACTTTTTCCACATAATTCAGGCATTTCATCATCGAATTTCTGTATTTCATTATTAAACATACCTACATTGATACTATTATCTGTTATGTAGAAGAATTGAATATCACTTATTGAATATGTATCTTCATCAAATATTAAATCACATACTCGAGAAATTCTGTCACTTGAAGAACTTTCAACTCCATTAAGTAAATTTGTCATTTTTGCAATATAAGCATGAACACTGTCTTCAGAATGAGATGATCTATATTTGCACTGAATTATATGAAGAGCGCCCTTAAATACAAAAGCAGCATCAATACCTTTGTCCCCGCTTCCATCAGTGATAAGAACCCCAGATTCACTTTCGATATCATCGTCATCCAGTTCACTTTCAGTTTTGTCAAAAACATTGAGTAAAACCCACTCTAGAAACTTTGAACCTTTTTCTACAGTAGTTAAATCATTTGGGATATAATCATCAAGTTGAAATAGAATTCTTTCAGTTTTTTTAGAATATGACATATTTTTTAATTCCCCCTGAAAATATAATTATTGATTTGTTGATTAACAACTTATATATTGCCTAAATAATCATCAAAAAAACTTGTAATTCAAATAATTAACCATGAAGTTTCGATTTTTGTAAAGCTAAAGTGATATTTGCTTCTATTTTTATATTGTTTTTTCTTTTTCTTCATTAATAACTAATTTCTTTCCATTAATTATTGCTCTTAATACTGAATCTTTGGAAAGAGTAAAACAATACGATACCCAAATTTTCCTTAAGTACTTTAAGATGGAACAATAATGTAAACACTTTGAAAATTTTCTACTTTCTATTTTATATGATTAATTTTCTTAGGTCTACAGTTTTAAAATTATATTTTACAAAATATTAGAATTACTTGGTTTAAAAATTAATCTATGAATATATTGTGAACAATGAGTTTTGGAATAGCTAGAGAGAAGCACAAAACAGCCTTGTGTTGTAAGAGCTTATGAGTGCAATACAGACCGCTTATCCTCATAGCGAATAGGTTGCTATTCATGTTTAAAAACTAAAATTATACAAAAACATTGATATTGATTAACTTTTATGACATAATTTGAAATAGGTGAAAAATGTATATTATAGTATAATTTTTGACACAGACTTCTTTCCCTAATTTTAGGGACGACTTTTGTAGCCTAAAGTATATTAAACTCAGTTTGTTTATCTTTTGGGGAAACAAAGGTGCAATAGAATTGCCTAATCAATTGTATTTTATACATAATAGAGTCATATAATATCAAATAATTGATGGATATGAAAAAATTACATTGAGAAATCTGTGTCAATTACTAATATATAGAAACTTGCAAGATGTCATTTAATAAAGAGATTAGAGATTATATAAATACCATCATAATATCTAACTAACTAAATACTGGGGGTGAGATTAGATGATTAATATTTATTTTAATCAAGATTATGTTAAGGACTATTATTTAAATAATATAAAAAGCAAATCAGGTGCAACAGGTATAGATAAAGTAAATATCAGAACTTTTGAAAAGCAGATATTTTCTAATATAGAAACAATATGCAATAAAGTACAGAACAACTCTTACAAATTTACTCGGTACAAAGGTATTTTAATCCCCAAAAAACCTGATAAACACCCTAGGGCTATAGCTATTTCTACTATTAGAGATAAACTTGTTTTAAGCATCATCAAGGACATGTTATTGCATTGTTATAACTATACGAGACCTGAGTTAGTTCATAGTAAAATTCATAAAATTAAAACTGATTTGCAGAAATATACATTTAATTCGTTTTTAAAATTAGATATAAAAGATTTCTTTCCTTCAATTTGCCATTCAAAACTGCTGAGCAAATTAGAAAGTGATGGTGTTGATAAAAGGATTATTAACTTGATAAAGAGAGCTATAACTCAGGATATTGATTTTGATGGGTACATTTACGATAATAACAGAAAGGAATCTAAGGGTGTTCCACAAGGACTACCAATTTCTAATGTATTGGCGGAAGTGTATATAAGTGAATTTGATAAAAAACACCTATACAGTACATCATACAAATACTATAGGTATGTTGATGATATTTTAATTTTGTATGACAGTAAGCAAACACAAGATATTTTTTCATCCATAAGCTCAGAATTAAAAGAGTCCTACAATTTAAATGTTCATGATCTTGATTCTATAAAAACGTGCCAAGGTAAATTAGCGGAAGGATTTGATTTTTTAGGGTATAGATATGACAACAATAAGTTTACTGTTAGAGAAAGCACTATAAACAGGTTAGAAAAATCAATAGAAGGGATTTTTTCAAAACATAGGAAAAGATCATTTAAAAACATGGATTTATTTTTATGGGAGCTTAATAACCGCATAACAGGTGTTGTTGTCGAAAGTAAAAAAATTGATGAAAACAGTATGCATACAAAAAAGAAATATGGCTGGTTATTTTTCTTCTCTCAAATTGATGATCAAAGAATTCTTTACCGTTTAGATTTATTTATTCAAAAGATGTTAGATCGTTATAAGGTTCGGAATAAGTTACAAAGCGAAAAAGATATAAAGAAATTTGTTAGGTCATATAATGAAATTATATATAAAAGATCTTCGACAAAATATATCCCTAACTACGCCAGATATACAGCTGAAGAAAAAAGAAAACTTTTAAATGATGTTTTCAAGAAAAAAGATGTTTTAGACATGAGGGATGATGACATTGAAAGGCAGTTTTATAATATTATTTATAGGGCAATCAAGGACGTAGAAGCGGATGTTCAAGATTTTTCATGATTTATACTAATGATTGATGAATAATAAAAAGATGCTATATAGAAAAGTGAGGAGTATTTATGAATGAAAGAATAAACGACTTAGAAAATAGAATATATTTAACTTGGAGAGCTAGAATTGTTTCATCTGAACGGTTAAAAAAAAGAAATGATTTTTTACAAGCAATATCTCTTTACTATTCATTATTTGTAGTTATCTTGTCTATTTGGAATATGGTTTACTCCCAGCAAAAACTTAATGTACCTACTGCGTTATTGATATTTTCAGTAATCAGCTTTGCTTTTTCTGTTTTTATATACTCATGTAAATATTACGAACGGTATTTACATTTTAAGCAAAACTACGTATCATTGAATAAACTATATAATATAATACAAAAGTTAAAAAATAGTAGCAACATATGCGAGGAAGATATTGAAAACATAGCTTTAGAATACACTGATTTACTTGATGAAATAGAGAATCATAGTACTTTAGATTTTTATATTTCTGTGCTTGGGAATAAAATATATATGGATAAATTGGATTTTCGAAATAAGTTAGGCTTATATGCTAATGTGTACTTATATAGAATTTTTATATTGTTTGTTATACTCATTTTGCTAGCAGCACCATTTGCACTACCTAAATTCATAGAAATAATAGACACATTAATAAAGAATATAGATATATTAAAAACCTAAAAACATATAACAATTACGTTAGTGGATTTAATGTTGCACATACAAGGTTTGGCAAGGATGATTTAACATTAGGAAAATAAATATAAATCGACACACTTGACTCATTTTGCAGTTAATCATAAATTGCATTGGCATAATAGTCTAAAGATAAATAAAACTGCATTACCCTTATTTGTCGAAAAAATATAATCGAATCAATTTATACTAGAGTTTGTCAGTGTTGAGTGGTTTTTTGTTTATGTAATTCAAACTATTTTTTTTTATTAAAAACATTGGTAAATATCTCGAGTTCTTAAGTAGTTAAGTTTTTCGTAGCATCTAGCAATGTCTTTTGTTCAGGAGGCAGTGAAGAAGGTGTTTTAACCAATCAATTCAGGAAAACTTATTCAATTTGTTTTCTGTGGTCAAAAGTGGTCTTTAGAGCCAAAAGTCAATTTATTGTCAGGCAAGATCGGCTTTTATTTGTTTCAATGAAAAGAACGTGGATTTTGTATTATGTTATCTATACCTTAAGTTAAAGGATGTGCAATTAAAATGGAAGATAAATTTCTCATCGAAATTGAAAACACTCTTGATATAATTGCTTATAATAAAGAAAATGAGGAGTATGTATTTGAAAAAATTGTAATACTTAAGATGCAAATTAAAGAGTTAACGAATGAAATCTATGCTGAATTTCAGAAGGTCATTAATTCTATTGATAATTTCTATAAATCGTCAGAAAGGGTTTGGGAGAAATTCTATATAATTTTTCTGGAAGCTAAAGAAATTCTTCACAGAATTTATATTAAACGAATAGAGACTTTGCAGTCTGAGTTGGAAGACACAGGTGTTGAAGAATTTGTAATTGGAAGCGCAAATATCTCAGAGTTAATTATAACTGGTAGTTATGATATGTGTTACGCTCAAGAGATTGAAATTAAATTCAAAAATATTGACTTGATGTATTTTAGGGGAACATTTTTTAGAATTAGTAAAATTAGATTGGCTACATTGGAAGAATTAAAAATTATTAACCTGGAAAATTATAGAGATGGTATTGTTGTTTGTTTAGAAGATGATTGGGCTGAAGAAAGACATTATGTTGCTTGCCACAATTTTAGCTATAAATGGGAAACTGTATACTATTACATGCGAGAAAATCTAAAACCTGGAGAAAGAATCTCTGAAGGAGTGCTTAAAAGACATTGGGAAGAAACAAAAAATGAAGGAAATTCCAACAGTAGTTTCAAATAAACTTTTCCAATTGCAATTGACAATTAAGTAACTAGTTACTATAATGTTTTATATAATGACTAGTAACTAGTTACTTAAAATATTATATCTGTGAGGAAAGATAATGAAGATATCTATGGATGCTTTTAATAGTAATGAAGACTGGATGAAAAAATTTATATTTGCGTCTGTTTTCATTGATGCAAATAAGCTCCAAACAATATTTGATAGGTACCATCCAGATGTCTCCAGTAAACAATGGCTTCTAATGGTGATTTCTGCTTCCTTTGAAACACCGCCTACATTAACGGAAGTTGCTGAAGCTATGGGTTGTTCAAGACAGAATGTTAAAAAAATTGCTGTAATACTGGAAAAGAAAGGCTATTTAACCCTGCAAAAAGAGCTAAAGGATGGACGTTCTATTTGCATTGTAGTAACAGAAAAATTCAGAGAGTATGCTATTGAAATTCAAGAAAGAAACAGTGAGGTGTTGGATGTTATGTTTAAGGAATTTACAGAAGAGCAGCTAAAGGAATTTTATGAAAGTACACATAAATTAGCTAAAGGAATTGAAGCATTAGATTCGTATTTTTCTCGCAAACTTTAGAATGAATATTAATAAGTTACAGTTGATATAATTATAAATATTTGAAAAATTCGCCTAGTGTATTCATATACTAGAAAGGATGATAAGGAATGAAAATGATTTTAAAGATTTTGTTAGTAGTTGTTGGGGTAGTATTAATAGGTGCTATAATAGTTTTCTCAAGTTATTCAAAGCTAAATACTCAGGAATTGCAGCCAAATGAAGTTGTTTTAAAGGGTGAAGGGGATAAGAAAGCATTGGTGTTGTACCAGAAGTCAAAGCACAGTACGGCAACTAATATAACAATGGCATTAGCCCAAGAGCTTAACAGGAATGGTTATACTGTAGTTATCAATCATCCATCACCCAAACTTACTTACAACACAGAAGACTTTGAAGTACTTGCATTTGGCAGCGCGGTTTACATGGGATCTGTTTCTAAACCATTACAAGAATATATGGGAAAAGCATCCTTTAAAGGTAAAAAAGTTTTGGTGTATGCAGTCGGATCAGCCATAGAAGTAACAACCGAAGTAGATTTGCTGAAATCAAAGGCAGCAGGAGCAGATATAATAGATGGAATTAAGGTGAAAAAGGGAGAAGAGGATAAAATGAGGGCTTTTGTAAAAAAGTTTCTTAGTGATAAAGTTCAGTAAACAAGAAAATTAAATGATGAGAGAGGTGCTTCAAATGAAAACGATGATTATTTATGCAAGCAAAACAGGGCATACAAAAAAGATAGCCCACGCAATGGCAGAACAGCTTGGTGTTACACCAAAAAATATTAGCGAAAAACCAATTATAGAAAACGTAGATTTGTTGTTTATCGGAAGTGGTGTTTATGGAGGTAAGGCATCTCCCGAGCTGATACAATTTATTGATACCCTTAATAATACAAGTATTAAGAATGTTGTATTGTTTTCTACCTGTACATCTGGTAAAGACAATATGAAAGATCTAAATGACATGCTTGTTTCCAAAGGAATTCATGTGATAGATACATCTTTTGTCTGCAAAGGTCAGTTTCTGCTTTTTAGCAGGAAACACCCTGATGATACGGATATTCAGAATGCGAAAAGTTTTGCTGCTGATGTAGTCAGGCAGTATGCTTAAGGAATTGACAATATACTTATTACATTTTAGTGTTTTTAATCAAGGAGATTATAATAATGAGTTCCTACAGAAGAATGCTAAGAAAAAGAAGACGCTCATTTCGGGTTTTTATAAAAAATGCTGAGAATATTGATGGAGTGTTAGTGTTCCAAATACACCAAATTCCTGAAAAAGTTGAATACGGACAAGAATTCGACTTCTGGATTATCGATAAGCGAGATTGTTATATGCTGAGAATTGAAGTAAGTACAGAAAACATAGTATATTTTAGTCATAGTAGACCTTATCAATATAGGGATTGGGAAGCTCCTCTTTACTGTATTATGAAAATTGATATTGATCATATAGACATACGTAAACAGTTATCGATGTTGAAGGAAATTGGAATTCCATATAAACTCAAAAACCAAACTAAACGTGAACTAAAATAAATAGAGGGGGGTTTATATGGCTAGTGAAAAAGGGCTTAGACTTAAAATTGTCAATGGAGTAAATAATAAGGTTGCTACAACTTGTAAGGAATTTTCAAAATGGCTAAGGAAAAAATATGAATTCCCTATACGACTTAATGTTTATATAAAACCAGATTCTGAAATAATAACTAGTAAAGGTGAAAAAGCATCAGCATTATTCTTTCAACCATATAGCAAAGATATACCGCCTCATATTAAAATCTCAACTGGAGATTTCTATGACATGAAGAGTAGTAATGGCGAATTTAATGCTTTAATGGCTATATTGGGGTCTTTTGCTCATGAAATAGTTCACTATAATCAGTTCCTTGAAAAAAGAAAATACAGTGAGATGGAAGCAAAAAGAAAATCAGTTGAGATTGTTGAAGAGTACTCTGAATCCAAAGATGGAATGATTTTTTACAATTCAAAGGTAGTAAGACTTTTGAAAAAAACTTCGAAATATATTGATCAAAAAGATTACTATAAGGCATTAAATTGCTATAAAAAAATAGAGAATAACGATCCTTTACTTTATGAAATATACTTTGAAGAAGCAGATGTTTATGTTAATTTAAGCATGTATGATGAAGCAATCCAATCATTAGATAAGGCTATTTGTTTAAATGAGAATGATAGCAAATTGTATAACGAGAAAGGCTATGTTCTAGATTTATTAGGCAGAAATAATGAAGCAATTGCACTTTACGATCTAGCGATTAATATTGATCCCGATGAAAGTATATTTTATAGTAACAAAGGCTATTCATTATCGCGTTTAAGCATGTATGATGAAGCGATTAATTCCTATAATAAAGCTATAAGTTTGAGCCCTAAAACCGACTTCATATATGTGTTTAAAGCACAAGCATTAGAAATGATATTGAAATATGATGAAGCAATTGAATGCTATAGAAAAGCAATAAAAATTAATCCTTATTATGATATAGCCCATAACGGTATTGGCTGGATATACTATTTATTAGGGAAATATAATATGGCATTAAAAAGTTATAATAAAGCTATTGATATATCACCAGATTATGCAGAGGCTTACTATAATAAAGCTATATGTTACGCAAAGATGAATTGTTGTAATGAAGTTATATCAAATTTAAAAAAGGCAATTGATTTGAATGCTGAATACATTGGGCATATAAAAAATGAGGGATATTTAAAAGAATATAAAGATTTGAATTTTTAAAACAGGAAAGTTTGATAACGATCTTTTTATACTTATACAGCGTAGACTATTTGTTAGCCCTTTTCTTATAAGTTCATCCGTAGTTCCACTATAGAAGAACCCTATTATCTTTTAAAAACAAATTCCAACGATTGACATTATAATTGTACCTATTAATGTTCCATAAATAGTTTTTATTAAAATATTGTCTTTAGTTCCTCGAGTTATGGCTGCTATAAAAGAACCCATTAATGATATAGTAAAAGCAAATATAATTTCACTAAGCATACACGACATCCCCTTAATTTTTTTGCAATTGAATTAAGAAAATCTCTGGTTTTCTCAATGCCTTTCCTAACAGCATCTCTATTACCCGATAAATTATCCTACAAGGATGGCTCAATAGTGTAATCACTTAGACCATGAACAGGCTCTTTAAAATATTTATCATATTCTACCTTTCAATTTCTATTTGGCTTCAGCCAATTGTACTTTCAATCTTTAATCTCATTTTTTAATTATACACGCATTATCCAATGGAGTAAATACTTTCTAACTTAGCCAAGTATAACAATTACAGTACTAAAGTAGAATGCAGCTTCATACATATAAGTAAGGAATAAGTATTGGCACCACTATAATTAATCCATTGGTATGTAACAAAAGAACGATTTGAGGAGAAAAACATGCGAGAGGAGACTAAATTATGAGTTCAGACAACCAATACATACAACAAAGCCCTGGCTTACCTTGTCCGAAGTGTTCATTCCTTATACAAACCGATATTATGACACTGCTTTCGGGAAGGAATATAGATTGCCCTTTCTGTGGACTCAAGCTTTCCCTTGATCAAGAGGCATCCGAAGAAGGGTTGCGAGCACTACGGCACTTGAAGAACGGTCTGGACAAAGCCAATCAGTTAAGAAAAGAGGCAACGGAATTCGGTGGATAATACCCGGATCTAAATCAATTAATTTTTGGAAGAGGGACAAGAAAAAGAACAAATTTATAGACATAAATCGGTGGTATAAGGAGGTTAAAATATGCCTGTACAATCAGATGCAACACAACAATTGTCTGCAATTCCTTTCGGGACACTTATCGGAGGACCGTTGAATGCGGCGGTTCAAGCACAAGCACAAGCTGCAAAGACTTCAATTGAGTTTATTCAGACGGTAGGCTTTAACAGTAATGGAGAAGCAAGAAATGTAGTGTTTATATATGAAAAAGATGGGAAAATCGTAAAGCTGGTTGTTCCGATCCTTTCGATTGTACCCATTCCATACATAAGAGTGGATGAACTGACAATTGCATTTAAGGCAAGCATTTCCGCAGAAACTAATGAAGGTGGAACAGACATGTCAAGCACTAGCTATGGTGGTGGAACTACTGGTTCTGCAAGAATAGGGTGGGGTTTTTGGGGAGCTAAAGCAGATTTTAATGCCTCCTATTCCAGTAAGAAGGACTCCACAGCAACCAGAGATTCCAGATACAGTGTAGAATACACAATGGATATTCACTGTAGAGCTGTACAGGACAGTGTACCTGCTGGTCTTTCAAGCGTTTTGTCACTTTTAAGGGAAAGTATAGCTCCAAAGCCAATTGAGGGAACACTAGAAATTGCAATAACCAATGACAAGATTGTTCAGGGCTCAACAGCCACAGTAACAGTTACTGCTAAAGATAATTCTCAAACACCTGCTGCGGTTGGAGATGTTTTCATTACACTGTCTTGTGAAAATCAACTGATAACCTTTAACAATAGTAGGGTAAAAACAGAGGCAACTGGCACGGCAACTTTTACTATGAATTGTAAAGCAGTGCCTACAGCTGACCCCGCAATTGCTTGGAAAACAGATGAACTTATTACAAATGTTGATATTAGAGCTATAGCAACTAACTTTGCAGGAACACATACAGTTAAAATTGTAGGAGCATAAAAATTAAAAAGTCCTTCTTCCATAAGTATATTATACTTGCAATTATAAAACACAACGGAGTAATTCCTATTAGAAGGAGTCGAAAGATACGATGAGAGAATTAAACCAAGTACTAGGAGCGATATTGACTGATATAACAAAGGCCAGGGTAGCCTCGGATCTGTACGCAAGGGAAGTGTTCAAATCTTATAGAGAAGATGTGATACTACAGCATTTTCCTGTACCGCGTGTTGATATAAGCGGTATGGAGATAGAGCTAAAGTTGGCAATCAGCAGAACCAAGTCATCGTTTAAAGGTGATTGTAGCGATGGTGTATATTTGCAAGATGAACTGCTTGGCTTTTGTAAGGAAATCACAAGAAAGTTTGTGGAGGAATATGTACAGCTGTTAATATCGAATGAGGTTATTCTATTGAATCTGAGCAACCAGCATTTAATCAATGCGAAAAAAGAAAGTGAATCCTACATGATTGCTTTCGCCAAAGATATTGCCTCTAAGCTTTACTATGAAATGGATGGTTTGACCAGCGTAGAGTGTGACAATAAAGTTGTAAGAAATAATAAATTGTTATCTAAAATACAAATTGAATTATCAAACTCGGATTTTTGCAAAGAGATAGAAATCATTCTAATTAAGGATTTGGTTTCAGATGAACAAAAAAGCAATGTTAAAAAACTTTTGAGAAGGTATTCAAATGGGATTGTTTCTGAAAAGTTGAAAGAAATGATTGAAACAAATGCCGATAAAGTCTTCGACATGCTAGAAAAGGATGATACACAAGGTATATATGTAGCTGTGACCACAGAAGAGCTTAAGGATATACCGGACACGAAGATGACATCGATGAAAATGGCCATAAATATTCAAAACTATGGAATATCACAGGTTGAAGATGAAGGTATGTTTGAGAACCACAACACTGAGGATAAAGATCATGCTGAGGGTCATGATAAATATGGCTGTTACAGCATATATCCTAAATAAAATACATAGGAGGAGAAAATGATTCAAATAAAAGCACATAATATAAATCAAATTATGGGTTCCCCGCTTGTTGCACTTGTGGAGGCGGAGCGTCAGTCCGCACTAGCTACAATGGAATTCATAAGAGATATCGGCTTTTACTCCTGTGAAGAAAGTTCTCCCAATGAGAAAATTTCTATTGGAAAAATGAGAACGATTACCTTTTGTTATGAAAAATGCAATAGAGAAGGGAAAATGCAAAAATTCAAAATGGAAATCCCTTTGCTATCTTTGATACAGATCCCTGTGCTAAAAATAAAAGATGCCAAAATAAAATATGGAATAAAGATTATTGCTACCACCAGGCTAAAAAAAGTGAAAAAAAGAAGAGATATAGACAATAAAATTGATTCCACATTTGAAGATATTTTGAATGTGAAAGGATTTATTGCACCAAATTCTTCAAAAAGTAGCAAACATCCATCAGAAAGCCATATGGAAGTATCAATGAATTTGGAACAGGGAGATTTACCCCTTGGTGTGATAACCTTGCTAAACACTGCGAACGATACAATTAAAATTGTGACAGATCTGCAAGAGAACTAAGGAGTAAAGACGTGCATTGGGTTGTTATTTTGGGTATAACTGATAATAAAAATTTGATCAGGCCGGATGATGTACTTAAAAGGAGAGTTGATATGCCAGATAAAGCGTATGTTATACTTTACGAATATGATGATGAATGTGAAAATGCCTATCTTTACTTTCCAATTAAAAGAGATGGGCTACGATATGCAGGTATGCCCCAATTTTTTGGAGGTACAAAAAATCATTTTGAATCAGATTTTGATTGTATTTCAAGAGAAATTCAACAAGAGAGCGACGATCGCTTGACAGTGAATAGGGAAGGTTTGAAAAAAATTCACAGTAATATAGTTGGTGGGGATAATTATAATTTCTATATGTCAAATAACTTCAATGGGAAGCATTTTCTTGGAGATCTTACCAATTTAGAAATGTCGACAATTACGTCGTATATCGTCGATTTATTCTGCATGGACAGAGGCGATATAGAGAACTTAATGGATACTCTAGGTATAGTATCAACCCGGGATTTTGTAGAATCTGAAACTTATACAGCCTTTAACAAAGCAATCCAAAGAATACCTGCTCAATTCAAATTGTAAAATAATTGTTGAAAATTTCTGAGATTAGACTTAAAATATTAATAGTAGCATGGTATTATAGTAGAAATATACTATTATTGAGCAAAGTTTCAAATTAATATAAGCCTATTTTTTGTAGATTGGCATTGTAGTTTGGTAATATGGTTTCATGTATGCTGCCGATCGCTTATAATATTCAATATTAAGGAACTTCTCTTATTTAATACTCTGCAAAGGGTATTTTTTGCATTTTTAGGATCATTAAGCTGTACTATCCTATAATACCAGCCTGAGAAATTAGTATAAATAATAAAATAGGGGGATTTATGTATGTCTGAAGTGAAATTTTTTTATGGGGGCAATGTGCCTTTAGAAATGCATAAGGTAAGGATAGTACAAAAGTTGAATTTGGTACCAATCGAGCGTCGACTCGAAGCTATAAGCGAGGCAGGGAACAACACGTTTTTATTAAAAAACCGTGATGTTTTTATGGATATGCTCACTGATAGTGGAGTAAATGCTATGAGTGACAAGCAGCTTGCTGCTATGATGGAAGCGGACGATAGTTATGCTGGTTCTGCGACATTTACAAAGCTTGAAGATAAAATTAAAGAAATTTTCGGGATGGAGTATTTCCTTCCAGCCCATCAAGGAAGAGCCTGTGAAAATATTATTTCCCAAGCGTATGTAAAGCCAGGGGACATTATCCCTATGAATTATCACTTTACTACAACAAAAGCCCATATAACATTGAATGGAGGCGCAGTTGAAGAAATAATCATTGATGAAGGTTTAAATACAACTAGTAGCTATCCGTTTAAAGGTAATATGGATATTGCAAAGCTAAGAGGGCTCATTTCTAAGCATGGAGCAGAAAAAATTGCTTATGTTCGTCTTGAAACAGGCACTAACTTAGTTGGGGGTCAACCACATTCACTTGAGAATATGCAGGAGATTCGAAAAGTTTGTGATGAGTTTGGTCTCATGCTTGTCTTAGATGCAAGCCTTTTGGCAGATAACCTTTATTTCATTAAAACCCGTGAAGAAAAATGCGAGGACATGAGCATAAGGGAGATTACCCGTGCTATGGCAGACCTTTCAGATATCATATATTTTTCTGCGCGTAAACTTGGATGTGCCCGTGGCGGCGGTATTTGCACCAGAAACAAGGATGTATATATGAAGCTCAGAGAGCTTATAACCCTTTACGAAGGCTTTCTCACATATGGTGGAATGTCTGTGCGTGAGATAGAAGCAATTGCCGTTGGACTTGAAGAGACTATGGATGAGAATATGATCAACCAGGGACCACAATTTATTGCTTACATGTGTGAAAAGCTTCAGGAAAGCGGTGTTCCTGTTATTACACCTCCAGGAGGTCTAGGCTGCCATCTGAATGCCATGGAGTTTGTTGACCATATTCCTCAAAGCCAGTATCCAGCAGGTGCACTTGCTTCAGCATTATATATTATAAGCGGTGTGCGTGGTATGGAAAGAGGAACCATTTCTGAGCAAAGGGATGAAAATGGAAATGAACATTTCTCTAATATGGAACTTTTGCGTCTCGCAATGCCAAGGCGTGTATTTACCCTTTCACAGGTAAACTATGCAGTTGACCGTATCAAATGGCTTTATGAAAACCGTAAGTTGATTGGCGGAATAAGCTTTGTAGAGGAGCCTAAGGTTCTGCGTTTCTTCTTTGGAAAATTGAATCCTGTTTCAGATTGGCAGACTAAGCTTGTTGCGAAGTTCAGAAATGATTTTGGCGATAGTCTGTAGAATTTGAAGTTTAGGAGGAAGTCATGCCAGTTCAAGGAAGTGTTGTAAATGCAGTTGTTATTATAGGCGGTGCTTTGCTCGGAATGCTTATAAAAGGCAGATTGTCCGAAAGATTTAAAACAATTATCATGCAGGCGTTAGGGTTAGCCGTTGTTATAATAGGATTGTCGGGTACTCTTTCTGCGATTTTTAGGGTTGCTTCAGATGGTACACTTGAAAGTAAAGACATAATGGTTATGATAATTTGTCTTGTTGTGGGTTCCATAATAGGGGAAGCTATTAATATTGAACAAAAATTAAACAAGTTTGCAGAGTTTATTCAAAAGAAGCTACCAGGTTCAGGAGGTAATTTTTCTACAGGTTTTGTGACTGCAACCCTTCTTTTTTGCGTAGGTGCAATGGCAATTGTAGGCTCTTTAGAGGAAGGTCTTAATGGAAATGCTGACACACTTTATGCTAAGTCAATGCTCGATTGTACAAGCGCTTTTATTTTTAGTGCTACGATGGGTATAGGTGTTCTTTTTTCAGCAGTACCTGTACTTCTTTACCAAGGCTCGATCACACTGCTCTCAGGATTTTTAAAACCGTTTCTGACTCCAGAGGTAATAAGTCAGATGTCACTTGTTGGAAATATTCTTATCTTAGGAATTGGTTTGGATATGCTAGAGATTCGCAAAATCAAAGTGGCTAATATGCTTCCAGCGGTATTTTTGCCAATTGCTTATTATTTAATCAGAATGTTATTTTAAATATGGCTCCTTACAATATTAAGAGGTTCTTATTATAATCTTCAGGTGGAGTTTAAGTCTCCACCTGAAGTCTTTATACTTTTCTAATATCCTATTGATTGAGTGAATGGCATTCCAGTATCTGAAAGCTTATTGATTAGTTTTAGTTCATCCTTTAGATCAACATCAAACCCAAACCACATAAAACCATTTCTTGTAGAAATACTCTTTAAAGCAGCGTACTTTGTAGGTACTATTTTAGATAATGGTATCAAAGCTTTATCTTCACCATCACGTATCTTTATCTCTTGAATTATTTTATCAGCTATTACTGTACCCAATACTCCTCCAGTTATATAATCAAGTATATTGAAATCAATATTTATATCATATACTCTTGAAGAATCGATAACAATATCGTTATTTTTTGCTTTTATTTTTAGCTTAACTTTACAGGTACCATTTTTGTCAGAGATCTTAATTTTTTTACCGAGTACAACCCTGTAGTATTTTACACGCATATCTGCATTTAAAACAAGTTCTGATTCTGATATAGTATCAACCCTCAGCTTATTAATATATACTTTAGTTCTCCAACCAGTTCCAGAATCATTTATTTGTATTTGTGGTATTAGACTGATCATTTTTTCAATAACTTCAGTTTTCATACCCAAATTCAACGTGATATCATTTCTCCCTATATAATAATTTGCTTTAAAATAACTGGATGCATCATTGAAAGCATCTTCAATACCTGAAAAACCCTTGGCATTTGCTTGTTGTGGTGCAATTGAAAATAAAAATGTAAAAATTAAAACCATCGAAAGTATAACACTTATTTTTTTCATAGTAAACATCTCCTCATATAATTATTTGTAACAAAAATTGGTAAAACGGCACTTTTTCTAATTGAGATTTATTACTTCAGTATGCCCAGCAATCCTATATCGAAAGGTAAAAATCTGTTATCTAATGTACTATTTGATGTATTATCACCAAGATTACCGTAGATATTTGCTCCCCAAGCATATACCTTTCCGCTATCAGTGGCTAAAAATGCGCTGTTTACGGTCATTCCTGCACATAAATCATAACCGCTTAATCTGTCAACCAATTTTGCAGTATTGAATTTATATGCTGTTGTTGTTGCGCATTGACCCGAATCATTGTTTCCCCATACCATTGTCTCATTTGTAGGAGTCAAGGCAAGTGCTGAAGTGTTACCTGCATATATGGCTCTGGCCTTTAAAGGTGTTTTTATTCCAAGGCAATATCTAACAGTCATTACTGGAGTAGCACTGTTTGTATTGGTTCCGTTTCCGAGCTGGCCTTCATAGTTTCTTCCCCATGTGTATACATAATTATTAGCCTTGTTTATAGCCATGCTGAAGTCACCGCCTGCAGCTATGGCTTTTGGTGTAAACGGAAGAGATATCTGTACAGGTTTTTCTTCACAACCGCCAAATGAACCTTTTCCCAATTGACCGTTGGTGTTGAGTCCCCATGCATACAATTTGTTTGTATTACTCAGAGCAAGGCTGTGTTTCCAGCCGGCAGCTATGGAAGTAATATCTGAAAGCCCTTGAATCATTTGTGGTGTCGGATAGGTATTCATATTGTTGCCTTTACCTACCTGAGAATATTGGTTATGGCCCCATGCCCATACAGTTCCGTCTTTTTTAAGAGCCAAGCAATGATAATATCCTGCTGAAATTGCAACAACATCACTTAAACCAGTTACTTTTACGGGTGTATTGCTGTTTCCATAAAGACCATTTCCAAGTTGTCCGTATGTACCGCTTCCCCATGTCCATACTGTACCATCGGATTTTAAAGCAGCACTGAAGCTTAATCCGCATGAAACATCTACAACATTGCTAAGGTTTGGTATAATCTTGAAAGAAGTCTGATCACCTCTTGAAGGATCTCCTAGCTGGCCTAATTGATTTTTTCCTGTAGAATAAACATGTCCGTTACTTGTAAGTGCCAATGAAAAATCGGTTCCTCCTTCAAATTTGATAAAACTTTCGTTTAGCCCCAGTGAAGGATCTCCATAAATGTTATATTCACAACCATTTCTCCATGAAGTCCTTTCTTTTGGCGGTAAATCTCTTTTCATCTTGAAAAATGCCTTTCCAATTGACAATCCAGTATTCAGGAAATTCTTCGTAAAGTTGAAGGCCATATGGTTCATTGAGTATAAACTGTCATCATAATCATTCATATTTGTTACACCATTCCATGCTGTCATACGTGTTGAACCCAAAGTACCAACAGAGCTGTTTAAAAGGAGCTTATAAGATAAATTGTTCGAATCTTCTGGCTTTGCATTATGACAGCTACCCTGGAATACAAACTCAGGCGTATTATCTGCCAAATTTGTTGTATCTCCCGACTTAAGAACATCAGAAGCGCCGTCTGAGTCTCCGTGTGAAGACCATACTACCAAACCAGGGTTTGTTTTTTTCCATGTATCAATAACATTAGCACGTGTACACGGTGACACTTCAGGTTTTGGTGATGCAACATCATAAATTCTTACGAAGTTACTGCCCGAATCTGATAGTTTAGTCTTAATGGCCTCTCCTATTAATGTGTTTTTATAGCCTTCACTCAATGGTTCCATCGGAAGCAGAACAGTATTTCTGTATTCTGTAGTGCTTGTAGTAGTATAATGAATAAGCCTTGAAAGAATTTTATCCAGATCACTTATGACCCCATAGTATGGAATACGTCCTACAATTACTTCATTATAATTATCTGCTCCGCCTGTTTTGAAATCATCTGAAAAAGTTCCATAAAATCCGTCTCCATTTATATCCCAGTTTCCAGTCAAGTCAGCATAATAAAAGTCAGTAGGTACATCTCTTACCATTCCCAATTCACCGTTTTCCTTAACTTCTCTTATTGGATAAGCATGTTTCATAGGAACATCTCCTGTGGCAGGATGGGGATTTCCAATGAGAAGTACATATGTTATTTTCTTGACTAGGTAGTTTGCCTTAAGCCATTTCCTTATGTTTTCTGAAGCAGTATTTCCTGTTCCGCCGCCCCATGTTTCTTCAGTAATTATTTCAGGAGTAAATCCAAGTCTTTGCTTTTCTTTAACGAAGTTTGTAAGCTGTGTTGAGGAATCTGCTATACTTTTTGTAGTAATGATTACATAGTTTGCAGGATCAGATCCTGCCGCACTTACATATATTCCATTAATGAACAGGCATGCAAACAACATGACGGAAGCCAAACTAATTGATAATAATCTTTTCATAATAAACTCTCCTCATATAGTATTTTTAAAATTTGTTTCTGTTAACATTCAGCAGACATACTGTGGCCACAGTATTTACTTCTCATGAGTAAGCTTCTATATGTATGTTAACATGATAAAATTTTTTCAAGACATAAAAAAAGCAATTTTTCTTATGAGATTTATGTCTGGAATTTTTAACTATATGATAGTATTAGAGTTTAAAATAATCTCGCAATATTGAAGAGACGTTTATATTTAGCGGGATGCTATCTGAATAATCACCTAATAGCATATTACAGGTGTACCTAGGTTGATATTATTAAATACCTTCTCTGCCACC
>Ga0066602_10000439_pt1 | contig 34082 bp, 42 predicted proteins | sample Higcelweek5metaG_FD_59481 | JGI IMG/M metagenome (GOLD analysis project Ga0066602, IMG submission 59481) | Freshwater pond sediment microbial communities from the University of Edinburgh, under environmental carbon perturbations - High... | ecosystem: Environmental > Aquatic > Freshwater > Pond...
GCCACACGCTCAAGCGCCGCCGCGTGAACAGCTTCCGCTTCCGCCGCCGCTTTGGCAGCCGCCGCCTGTTCAACCGCCGCCGCCGCCGCATCGCGGGCAGCGTCCGCCGCCGCCCCGATTTCCGGGGACATGTCGCCAAACGCCGCAACCACCTCTGAAACCTGATCCGGCCCCAAGCCATCAAACAGGCCTTTCAGCCGGGCAGACAGCAATTCCGCCGCCTGCCCCGGCTCATCACCAGCGGCAGCCAGTTCCGCCATGTTGGACTGATATTCCGCCACCATGGCGGAAACCTCATTCAGATACCCCTTGCCGCTCGCCTCATTTATCTGACTGGCCAGACTATCGCGCAGGGTCTGGCGTACCCGCTCTTTCGCGGCCGCGAATGCGCCCTCTACATCCGCACCCATTTCCACGCCGCTCTCGCGGGCAGCAACAAGCGCCCTGTCCAAGTCTGCCAAGGCAGCCGCGAACGGCCCTACCGCCTTTTGCGGCTCCACCAGCCGGGCAATCGCGCCCCGGAAATCATCGGTCAATTCGACCGTATCCAGCCCCAGCCGCGCCGCCTGTTCACCGGCTGATTTGAAGGTGGCGACCATGCTGGATACCTGCGCCTCCACCTCCCCAACCGCTTCCGCCGGATCAAAAATCTTGCGAAACGTCGCGGCGAAATTCAGATCAGCCAAGGCGCTTTCCATGTCAGAAAAATCGACATTGGCAATTGCGGTGGACATATCCGCCGGTAGCTGATCCTGCACAGCGGTGCGGAATTGGTCCGCAAACCACTTCACAAGATCAGCCGCCCCGGCTTCATCCGCGCTGAAATTGGCGGCAGCCCCATTATATTCCGCCCTCACCCCCTCTCTGTTGCCCACCCGCACCACGGCAGACCCGCCGACACTCACCCCATCCGCCAAACCATTGAACAGGGCCGCCAGCTGCTTGACGCCATCCGCCAAGCTTCCGGCCGTGTCCCGGTTCTCTTGGCTGAACTTTTTCCCGGTCATGCCGCCGATGGTGACGCCGCCGGTAGACAGATCAATCGTTGCATTGCCTTCCTTGTCGGAAGGCTTTTTCTTGAACAGGCCCGCGACAGCGGAGCCCGCAAAGCCGCCCAGGATCGCACCCACGGGACCGCCAGCCATACCCAGGATAGTACCAATCGCAGAACCGCCGATGCCGCCAGCGACAGACCCCAGAAGCCCGGTAATCTGCCCCGTCTTACCACCACCCAACCCCAGCAAGGACGCGGCACCCATGCCGACCGCGCCCCACGGGGCCGAACCAAGACCCCCGGCAATGGCGTCCGACATGCCGGAAGATAGCCCCAAGTCGTTAAACGCGACTTCCCATATTTTGTCCTGAATTCCCTGTCCTAACGACAAGGAAGACCAGTTGAGCCCCGACAAGCCGCCAAGGCCCCCGATACCCGCCTGACCACCTGGGGCAGTACCGACACCCGCGAGGGACAGGACGCTAGACGCCGAACCACCACCCGCCGCCGGCAGGGCCGACGCAGGGGCAAACATCGGACGGATAACCGCCTCAGCCGCCAGCCGGGCAAAGGTCTTACGACCCCATGACAGGATATCGTCAAAGAAACTCTTGATACCGCCGCCGTCGAAGATCTTATCGAAGGCATCCGCGCCGATATCAACCATGTCATCGGCCAATTCCTGCGCCGCCCGGCGGGTTTCATCCGCCGCTTCTTTCTCCACCTCCGCCCGCGCCTCTACCGCGTCCTTATTGTCCTGTATCGCCTTTTCGCGGTCATACAGCGCACCAGCCTCCCGCCGGATCGCCGCCGCCTGTTCATCCGTAACCTTAATGCCAGCCTGCCGGGCGGTTTCTTCCGCCCGCAACAAAGCCGTGTGAATGGTGCGCTCCCGCGCCGTCAAACCCAGGCTTTCGCGCTCATCCGTCAGGCTGGCAATTTGCCGGTCAATGGCTGCCGTGGCTTCACGCTGCTTTTCGGTCGCCCGTTCGGTTTCAGCCGCCACGCGCTTTACCTCTTGCGCCTTTGCCTTTGCCGCCGCCGTCGCAGCCTTCTCCGCCGCCGCCGCTGCTTCCGTGGCCTGCTTTGCCTCGACCACAGCAACAGCCTTTGCACGCTCCGCCGCTATTTCGTCGTCGGTGGCCTTCATCCCGGCCGCCGTCAGCTTCTTTTTTAGCTCCGCTTCCGCCTTATCAGCGGCTTCCTGTTGCTCCCGTATGTCCTGCTTCGTCTGCGCAAGCTCAAGCTCCCGCTTCCGCTCCGCATCAAGGCCGGCGAAGATCGCCGCCCGCCGCTTCGCATCCGCCGCCGCCTTTTCTTCCGCCGCCTTCTTGCGGGCTTCATCATCCTTGACGGCTTGCGCCGCATCGGCCTTTTCGCGGTCTGCAATGTCCTTGCGCAAGGCAAGGATTTCATTTGCCTTGATCCGCAACCCAGGCACATCCAGCGACGCCGCCAGTTGTTCCGTGACGACCTTACCACCGGTCCAATCCGCGAAAGTCTTCTCAAGCTCCGCCAAGTCTGCTTTGAGCGCGCCCAAATCCAGCCGGGCACCGCTCAACGCATCCAGGTTTTTCGCGGCAATGCCCAATCTCTCGGCGATAAAGCCCGTAGCACCTACAGCACCATCGAGCTTCGCAAGGAAATTATCCCACGCATTGCCAAGCGTCGCCCCAGCCGCGCCGATGGATTTTGGCGCTTCCGCCGCCCGCTTGGCGATTTCATCAGATTGCTTCATCAAGGATGCATAAACATCCTGCGATAAAACCTTGCCTTCCAGCACGGCCGCCCGCAATTCACCGGGCAACATCCCCATGCCGTCCGCAATCGCGTTCGCAACCGCCGGTATGTTTTCCAGCAGGCTGTTCAGTTCTTCCGCCCGCAAGACACCGGAATTCATGCCCTGCGCAAATTGCGTTAAGCCATATTTCATAGCTTCCGTTGACGCGCCCGAAAGGCGACCAAGCTGCATCACCGTGGTTTCCAGCTTGATCAGGTCGCTATTAATGACGCCCAACGATTTGGCCGTCAGCACCAGACGGCCGAACACATCAACCGTTTCCTTCATGGCAACGCCTTGGCGTTGCGCAAGCGCATAAAGCTCTTGCTGTACCGCCACCGCATCGCCAGAGGCGCGCGTCATATCCTTGATCCTGGCAGAAATCAGCCGCATGTCATCGGCGCGCGTGACGGCATCCTTCAGGACCGCCGCCAGCCCACCGATACCGCCGATTGCCACAGCAGCGGCGGGGGCAATCCCCAGCAAGCTGGACCCCACGCCACCAAAAGACCCGCCAGCAGAGGCAGCAGAAGCGGCACCACGGCGCAGAGCGCCGTCTAACTCTGACGTACCAGCGGCCGCCGAATGCATGGACCTTTCGATACGCTTCGCGGCCGCCTCACCATCCGCCCCGATACCACGCAGCGCGGCCGCCGCCTTCTCTGCATCCTTCACGCCCAAGCGGACATATACGGCGCGTTCGGCTGCTGCCATCTCTCACACTCCTATTGTCTCTTGGGGCGCATCTCCGCCGCTATCGCCTCCATCTGGCGGAGCGCATCAAAAAGCGCGGCCGGCTGATCCGCCGGCCCGCCAGCAAAGGGCAGGGTGCGCCCGCCCCCCATGCCATCGCCCCACCAAGCGCGGAACAGCGACAGCGCGGCCAAATCATCGGCCGTCAAAACGTGCATGGGGTGGACCCTCAGCACGGACCACCCGTATTCGGGAAACGACCATGGATCATGGGTTGGGTTATCTGGCGTATGCACCTCCCCCCCGGCGAAATGATCCTCAAACGCCGACCAGATCAGGGAGAGGGTTAGCGCTTTACTTTTGCGGGGGACGGCTCAATCAGACCCGCAATCAGGCCGCCGAACTCCGCCAAATGCTCTGTGCGGACGTGCGACAGCAGGCTATCGGGCACGGTGCCATCCGGCCGCCGCCGGAACTTCACCGGCTCCCCGCCACCATCGCTCAACCCTTCCCAGCCGGTGATAAACATCCGGGCAGCCACAAGGCCACGCTTTGCAACGTAGGCCGCCCGATCCGCGCACATGTCCGCATATTGCGGCCAATGGTCCGCAATCACCGATTCAACCGCCCGGATTTCCGGCACCGGGGCAAAGGCTTTCAGATAGGCCGCCAAAAAATCATCTTCCGACCCGGCGAATTCACCGCCGCGCACCTGTTCATAAAAAGCTTCTATCCCGGCCACATGCTGGGCAATCAACGCCAGCAGGTAATCACGACGCTCCGCATCGTCCGCATCGGACAGGATCGCCCGCACCCCAGACGCCAGCGCGCCCAACAGGTCAATTTCGGAATGCTGGCGGGCACCCACACGGGCCAGCGCCCGCTTGAATTCCACCCGGTCCGACACCGTGGGGACCCGGTAAAAATAGGTGGTGCGCGCATCTTCCGGCAGCGCCTTATGGCCCGCCGGGACGAAGGACAGCCCCCGCTTCGGATCATGCACGATATCCATATCAACCCACCCAGAGGAAAAGACCGGCATTGCGCTCCGACGCTTGCAGCGTCAGACCCTCATGCATCACGCCCTTGATATCGGTTTCTTCAGGCCCGACTTTGGAAACCAGATTGGGGCAATAGATGCTGATCATCTGCCCCGGTGTATCACCCCACGCCGTCCAAAAATCACGCGGCGCACGGGAAAGCCACGTCCCGAATTCGTCGCGCTCGCTCAAGCGCCCAAGGCGCGGGTTAACTTTGATTTCAAGCAAACGCTCCGTCACGCGGCTGAAATCGTACCCGCTCGCGGACTGCGGGTTATCCAAGGTCTGAACAGAGCCCCCAAAGGCAACATCCAGCTTGGTAACGGGCGTTGCCCGACCGGCGAAATAAACCGCCGCTCCCAGCCAGGGCAGGGGCGTGCCCGGCTGGAATGTCGGTTCACCCGGATCAGCCACCTCTGTTTCAGGCAGCAGTCCGCCCACCAGGTCGAAATTCAGCCGACCGGGGCCGCGCACCGGCAGTTCGATAGCGACCGTGCCAGCAACACCCGGAATGATATCCAGTTTTGCCGAACCCGCCAGCGCCCGCCGCCAGCGCGCGAGCGTGATGGTGCGCGCACCCGTGGATATCGGCCGGTAGACATTGCCAGCCGGCACCGCGAAAGCGGCATTGGCCGCCGGGACGGGATCGAATGCCGGATAGACCGTCACCACCGACGCCGCCACCGCCGCCACTACGCGCCGTTGCCCGGCCACGGTGATCGGCATCCCGCGCACGATGCCGGCCACATCGGACAGCGTGGCCGCGGTGGCGGTCAAAGCCGTCACCGTGCCTGTTTTGGCCGCCGTCAGACCAGTACGGCCAAAGGCGCACGCCTCAAGCAGCGGCCCCCATGCGGGGGGCGTGCCCGTCGCAGCCGCCGCCGCACCCACACCCTTCAAAAGCGCCGTACCCTTGAACGGCCGCGTGCCGCCGGCCGGAAGGTCGGGGGACTTATCCAGGCCGCCGGTATATTCATTGGTCGACACCGTTTCAAAATTGCCAGGGGCCTGGACATCCTCCAGCGCCACCAGGGCGGTAGCATAGGCTGGCGGGACAGCGACGCCGGCCGTCGTTTCAAAGGCCGCGCCCACCACTTGGTTGCGCGTCAAGTAATCAGACATGACCCCTCCAAAAAACAAAAAGGGCGCACCCGCCACCGGGGACGCCCCACCATTTCAAAACCCAGGCGGCACTTACCGCCTACACCGGCTCATAAACCCGGATGCGGAAATCCAGCACCCAAACGGAATAGAGCCTCCCGTCATTCAATGTGACCTCGACCGGATCAGCCGATCCGGCATAGCGCACATCAACCGCAGCGCCGCCCAAGGTCGGATCACCCCCGGCACCACGCGCGAACAGGGACCGCACACGCCAGCGCAGCGCCCGCCGGGCCTCACCCACCGCGACGCCATCACCGCCCGCCACGAACAAGCCCACGCTTACGCGGATATCGACAGCATCCGCGCCGGTATCGGCAAGGTCGATATCGTCACCGCCATCAACCTGCACCACCGCCGGCATTTCCTCCGGCTGCAGTTCGAAATCAGGATTGCGGAACGCCTTCACCGCCCCCGTCAGCCGGTCAAAAAAAGCGGCAAGCGCCAATTCCTGCGGATCATCCATCAGCACCCCCCAACGCGCGCGAAAGGGAGCGGACAAGGGCGGCCGCCCCACGATCCGGCACCCCGGCCATATCCACCCGCCGCCGCATCGTCACGCGACGAACCAATATGGCAATGATCGTGGCACGAGCACCGGCCCTGTAACCGCCGCTCTTGTTCGCCTTACCTTCCCGCCGCACAAACAGGTATCGCCCCCCGGTGATGGGGATCAGTTCCAGGCGCGGATCAGTGCCCAGCCCCCCAAGCGCCCGCTTGTCCTTTGCCAAGCGACGGGAAACACCCTTAACCGGCATGACCATGTATTTACCCAGGTCATCACCCCCGCCAGCCTTGGGGCGCATGACCGCCCCCGCGACGTGGGGCGCAAGGTAGTCAACAAAGTCATCACCCTTGCCCCGCCCCAAGACGGAATAGACGATGGACCGAAAACCAGTGCGCCGCCCCTCGTTTTCATAATCCTTGGACCGGATCGCCTTGACGTGACGGGCACCACCCTTACCGGGCAGCCCCGCCCGCACCCGCGCCCGCACTTCCGTTTTGACCAGGCCGATAGCGTCTTTGGTGGCGACGACTTGCGCACGCACAATGGCCCGCGCTTCCGCCTCCATTTGCTCGCCAAGCCGCCCCTCCCGCGTCGCCGTCAGTGCTGTCATTGCCGCGCCCCAAACGTGGCCAGCACCTCCAAGCCGTCACCGGACGGACGGACGGCGTTCACCGCCCACCGCCCGGCCCACGGCCCCGCCATGATTTCCAGCACGTCACCCCGCGCCCACGGCCGCATCCCCGGCACAGCCGGCCATTGCGCCGTCAACCCCCGCGACGGCGCCCCCATACCAGGGGCACCACCCGGCCGGTTTTCTTCCTCCGTCACCAACACCAAGGGCAGCGCCGTGACGCCGCCGCCGCCGTGCCGATACTCACCCTCCACCGCGCCGGACGACCGGTACAGCGGAACCAGATCAGACGGCGCAAACATCATGACGCCTTCGCACCCTTGGCGCGACCAGCCGCCAGATCAGACGGCAGAGCATCACCCGCCACCGTTTCAGACGGCGGGGCATCACCCGCCACAACCTCCACGCCGTGGTATTTATTCCATTCAGCTTCCGTGGGCTGGCCCACCTGCCCACGGTGCCAGAATGCCCTCGCAACGTTTTCCGGCATTTCCAGCATCTGGCCAGCTTCTAACGCGACACCGCCCGGCCCGACACAACCAGACACCACAATCACCAGCATGATACCCCCTTAAAATGGCGAAAGCCGGCCACAAGGCCGGCTCGCAGACAACCACAGCGCCGCCAGATCAGCGGCGCATATCGCGCACAACGGAGAAAGATTGCTCGTGTCGCGCGCCGACGTCGATATCTTGGAAAACGCGCAGGATCAGGCCGCCGGCCGCCGCGTCCCCCGCTTCATCCGGCTTGATATCCAGTACCCCCCATTCACCGATCAGCACGTCGGACCAATTACCGAATGCCAGCCCCACCAGACCCGTACCCGTACCCTTCGCAAAATCAGCGCGAATTTGGTTTGACGCCACAGCCCGGTATCCGTTGACCTCTGCGCCCTCCCAAATGGCCCGCTCCGAACCCGCCCAACGCGGGGTTTTCTTCATCGTCCCCCGGCCATATGCATGGGTGACATAGGCCAGATTACCGATATCCGCGTTGGCCGCCGATACCATGGTTTCCATATCCACCACGGCATCATGGGTAATCACAGCGCCATCCGCGCCAAGCGTCACCAACCCAACGCCCGGCAAATTGAATACGCCACGCGGCTGCCCATCGGCACCCGTACCATTGAACACTGCCCAGTCAATCCCCAACGCCGTTGACGTAATCAAATCTTGGCGAACCAGGGTTTCCACATTGGGCGAGGATTGCAGCAACAACCGGCGCGTCATGTGCATTTCAGCCGCGATGGTGCGAGGCTTCATCACCAGATTTTCAACCGTCAACCCAGACCGGTCAGGGGCCTGCCCCTCATTCAGCCAATAGGTGCGGGCACCGCCGGACAGCTTGGGAATATCAACATCACCAACCAGACCCGACAGGACACGGGCACCCAACTGCCCCGCCACCGTGCGGGAGCGCAGAAGCTCAATGAATTCATCCTCACGCCGATCAACGGGCACCAAATTGCCCGTGTTCATCGTCGTCATTTCACCAGCCCGGACCCCGGCCGGCAGGAAACCCCGAGACAGGACATCGGCCGGAACAAAGAAGCCGCGCGCATCACGGCCCAACCGCTTCGCAACCGCCTCCGACGCCTCCCGCTCAAAGCCAGCGCGCGACCAATCCTTGTTGATCGCCGCCCGAATGGCACTGAACAGGCTGTAACGCTCAACCTCCCGCGTCCCCATGCCGATTTCCGTATTGGGGCGCAGGGGCGATGCCTGATTACGCTCCGCCGCCCGCTCCACAATCCAGCCCTGAAATTCCGCCAGCGAACGACCCTCAAAGGCCATGCGCTCCGCCTGTTCACGGCAGTTGGTGCGCGCACCCAGGTCAATGATTGCGCGGATACGCTCCCGCTCCGTCGCGGCCGGATCAGCCGCCGGGGGAGCCGCCGCAGGGTCCGCGTGACGGGCAGCCGGTTCCGGCTGGGGAAGAACAGGGGCAGGGGAAGGGGCCGAGCGCTGGCCAAAGGCCGGCGGATTGAAGGCAGTACGCATATTTTCCGCTCCATAGATCGTGATTTCATGCGTGGGCACCGCCGGAGCCGCACGCTCTACCTGTGCCGCCATGTCCGCCGGGACAGTGACCAGGCTGATTTCATAAGGCTCCCACGACAGGACGCGGTATGTGTCCACACCATCGCGGGAGCCCTCCCACTGGACTTCATAAATCCAGTACCCAACCGAAACATTCGGCCGGAACCCGTCGCGCGCTTCCGCGTAAATCTCCGCCGCCCGTGCGGAATTGGAAAAGCGCACCCGCGCACGGGCCTTCCTGTCCGCACCGATCTTCACGGACCCCGCGACGACGACACCCACGCTGTCCCGCCGGTCATGTTCCATCAAAAGATGGGCACGCCCGGAATTCAGCCATTCCAGCCAGACCGCGCCGGGAGAATGATCCAGAATTTCCGCGCCGTAGTAGCGCGTCACCGGTGTTTCCGACGAGAAAACCACGTCGATTTCACGGGCATCGTCCGCCGCCGTGCCCGCGTCGAATTCAGCCGAACGGTATGTTTCCGCCCCCGGCATCGTTCCCAGCGGAACCAGATCAGACCGCCGCACGCCCGATGGACGCACGACAGGGGCGGGGCCTGCATGACGCAGCCCGCCCCCAATAGGGATGAAAGACATTACCCCTCCACATTATCCAGGCTATCAGCCGCATCCGCATCATGCGGCGGGGCTGGCGGATCAGCCGGACCAGACGCCGGCCCCGCCATCGCCGCATCCGCATCCGCCAAAGACACCCCGTAACGCTCCCGCAACTCAGCCTCTGCGGCCAGCTCCGCAAGCACATCCTCGTAATCGCCGCCCTGATCCGCACAGATCGCGGTTCGGCTTGTAGTGTGCATATCCAGCGCGATTTTATTCGCCTCACTTTCGCGCTTTGGGTCGACCCACTTCCACCCCCGCGCCCGGAAGACAGGGGCGTAAAGACGGTCAAAATCCGCGATTTGCAGGCCCGGCAACTGCCCCGTTAACAGCACCCACCGAAACCACCGCAGATGCACGCGGGTTTCAAAATGTTCAATAAGGTGCTGCTGCCGTCCCTGCCATCCGTCGCGCTCATCCAAGGCCCCCCAGCGCAGGCCCGAATAACTCACCCCATTCAGGTCATTGGCAACGGAATGGTATCCAGCGGCACCGGTAGATGAGGCAAAGCCCCGCAATGCCGCCTTAACGAACGCATCAAAACCCGCGTTGGGGTGCTGCGGATCGAAGGCTTGCACCTCATAGCCTTCTGGAAGCTCATGCATGGTGCCGGGCAGCATTTCGTCTATCAGGTGGCCACGCGCGCCGACACCATCCCCCGCGCCGCCGCCCTCACCATCACCAGCAAAATCAGGATCAGCGACAGGGGCGGAATAAGGGTCCGCCTTTTCCGTCCGCTTGTAGAACGCCATCTTCGAAGCCGCGACACGCGCCGCAATCAACTCCGCCTCGATATAGCCATCCAGCATTTTCAGTTCCGACATGCCGGAAACATACGAAGGCACGCCGCGAAGCTGGATATCATCCATGAAATAGCCATGGATGATATCATCCGCCGGGATGCGGACATACCGCCGCTCCCGCGCTTCAAACGCATCCCCATTCGGGTTTGCGGTCAAGAACCAGTACGCCACCACCCGGTCATATACAGGCTCAATTTCCAGCCCCATATAAATCCGGTTGCCGTTCGGCAGATCGCGGCACAGCTGGTAATCCAGGCACTCAGGCGGAATGAACCGGACACCAAAGCGGTAGCGACCGGGGGCGCCCTCGACAATCTGGACGAAACATTCCCCGTCCCGCTCCACCATCTTCGCCCATAGCTTTTCTGCGTCCGTCGCCGTCATCCGACCGCAGACGGTAAAATTACCCTTCTGCCTCTGGACCCGCCACGCGGCTTCAATCGCATCGTTCGCAACCCAATCCAGTTTCCCGGCCCGCTTCATCATGGCGCGAGACTGGAACTTTATGCCGTAAGGGCCGACAACGTTGTTTTCAACCAAGGCCAGATAACGGCGCACAAAGCCGTTATTGCGCGCCAAGGCCCGCGACCGCTGCACCACCACCGCCAATTGCTGGCGAAGATAAGCATCGGCCGATTTACCATGACGCACCCAATCACCATAGAGATTGCCGCCCGCCGCCGCCGCAAAGCCGGCACCACCACCAGCCGCAGAACGCGACGCCGAACGGCCAAAGTGCGGCACCCGCCGGGACGGGGGCACAGCACCCCGCCCACCCGCCGAAAAGCGGCGGGATAACCATGCCCCGATACCCATGATCCGCCCCTTAATACCGCCCGAAGCGCGTCAATACGATCCGACCGCCACGCTGCCCCCGCCGCCGCCGATCTTCCTGCGCAATTTGGCGCTCACACTCACGAACCAGCGCCGTTAATTCCGCCATGCTGTACCGGGACAGCTTCCGCCCCTGGAACTCCATTGACGCCTGATCATCGGTCGCCTTGCGCAACAAGGACGCCTCGCAGGCCGCCCGCAAACGCCGCCAAAAGCCTTCCCCGCCGCCGCTGGCGACAGAAGCCGGATCAGGCAAAATCCGCAGCCGGCCGGATGCCAGCGTAAGCCGCTCCCCCGGCCGGCTGGCCAGCACCGACCAATCATAAAAGCCGGGCACCATGCCGCCCGTCTCCCCCGCCGCCAGCCGCCACCGCCATTCACCAGACACCGGCACCAAATCGAACGACCGACCGCCCGCCGCCCCCACCAGCCGACAGACCACACCCCACCCATCACCCTGCGGATAGCCGGTGATAATGCAGATATCAGCGCTATCACCACTGACCAGCGTTTCAGGGATCATTTCAGACCTTTCATCACAAAGCCCGCCGCCCTTGGGGCTGGACGGGACGGGAACCTTGACGGCGGGGCGGGCTGAGCAAAGCCAGCCGGCTTAAAGGCACGATCAGGGGCCTTCCCCGGCACCGGGGAAGGCTTGACCCCAACCGCAGACCGGACAGGGGCGGCACCATCGCCGCCGTAACCGGTTCGCGCCACCCCTATGCGCGCCAATTCCACCGGCACCGCCGCCACCGGGCGGGGCACAGCCCAGCCCGGTGGAGTGCGCCAATCAAACCGCAATGGACGAATGCGCAGCGACATAGCCACCGCATAGACCAGGATATCCAGCGTCTCATTCAGCCGCCGTTTTTTCTTCCATCGCCCGTCCGGCTGCTTTTCTTCCGCCAAGATTTCATCAATGAAATTCTCAGCCAGATCATGGGGCAGGTAGATACTGCCCGGCCCTGCATCCTCACGGCGCAACCGCGCCGCGACAACATCCTTCAGGCCATGGGAACCCACCATCCATTTTCGGAAGCCGGCGACGACGGGTTTTCCGTCCGGCCCGATCTCAGGCTTTGGCCGCGCCAACATCGGCGCGGCCGGGTTTGAAGATCCTTTGATCATGGTCAGATAGGCATCTGGCCAGCCGCGACGCCGCGCCCAAAAATAGAATTGACGCGCCGCTTCCTCTGTCCCCGGCTCACCGCCGGTATCGATAGCCGTGGTGGCAATCCCCAGCGTCAAGCCCGGCCGCCCCTCCACCGGATACCGCGCCTCCAACACGCGGGGGAACAACACGCCCCAATCTTCCGGCCGGGAAGGGGGCTTTATCGGCACATCCTCCCAGGTCAGGATATCGAAGCGGTCGATAAGCCACATGGAGCCGCGTTCATCGTGGGCGATAACGCCCACAGCAAAGCGATTACCCTGCACATCAACCGACGCCGTGAGATAACGCGCCGCCGCCGGCACCACCCCCAACGACACATCAGGCCGCCGCCGCCGCCGCAAATCGTCCGCGTGCAAGGGCGGCAAGGCCGCATGTTTGGAGACGTAGGGGATACCCAGCGACGTGTTATAGACCGTCCGCAACGGCTTTTCGTTGCCGGTCGCCTGGAATTCCTGTTCTGCCAGCACCAGGGCGGCCGCGATATCACCCCAACATTCATAGGGGTTACACAGCCCGTGAAAGATCGCCGCCCGGTCCCGACCGGCTGGCGGTTCCCCTACCATAGTGCCATCCGGCAGGATTGCGCAGCCGGGCGGCAACAGGCGGGAGCGGGACAGCAAGCGCCGCCGCTCCCCCTTCTCGTGCGGGTGGCCGCACGAAGGGCAGACCAGGCAGGCCCCCGCCCGCGCCGCCTCTGCATCTTCCAAACTGGCAATATGCAGATGCTTATCCGTCGGCCGCCCATCCTGATAGCCGGGCGTGAAGAAATCACCGCAGCCATCGCAGGGAACGGCGACCAGCCATGCCGGCACCCCAGACACCAGCGCCGCTATACCCGTGCCATCCAACCGGGAAGGCGAACAGGCAACCAGCAACTTGCCATCCTTGCCGAACCGCTTGATGCGGTTCCGCAACATGCGCACCGGATCGCCTTCACCGGGACGTTTAACAGAACCGCCAACGTCATCGGTCATGCGGTCGCGTTCGTCCAACAGGCCATATTTGACCGTCCGGCCCGACAGGCTGTTGATGGTGGGCCACACCACATCAATAACCATGCCCGAACGCGCCGTTTTCTTTGTCGCCGTGTCCGCGCCCCGGCCATTGGCCAACAGACGGCGCAGGGGCCGCCCCTCTGCGTCAACCGATGCATCAAGCATTCGGTCCAATTTCTGCTGTACGAACGCCTCTGCTGCGTCCTCAGTCGGCTGAACAATCAACACGTCCGCCGGATCGTACATCAGCGCATAGGCGGAAACGTTCAACATCAGTTCGGACTTGCCGAACTGCGCCGGCCCCATGATGTAGATCGCCGTTACAGCCCGGCTTTCCAGCCAAGCCATAATTTCCGCCATGGGCGGGAAAGCGTCCGCATCCCATTTTTTATAGCCGCCGCCCGGCACCTTGAACCGCCGATGCAGACGGGCACATTCCGCGACGGTGGCTTTACGCGGGGGGCGGATAGCCTCCGCCACCACCCCATGCAATTCCCAGCCACGACGTAGCCCACCAACAGCGGCGGGCATTGTCGCACCCGTCATCCCGCCTCACCCCTTGCCACGCTCAACAGCTTCTCGAATGCTTCAGACAGGTCAGACAGCCGCGCCGTCAACAGGCTGCGAATGGACAGGATCACATCATCATCCAAGCCCAATTCTTCGCCCACTTCCTCCGCTGCCGTCCCCAGCCCCGCCCGGAACGTCTGGATAGCCACAGCCAAGGCTGTTTCGACTTCCGCATATGGGATCAGGGTGCGCAGCTCTTTCGCCAGCCGCACCCGCTCATATTCGATTTGGATCGCCTGTCGCCGGGCAGAACCACCGCCGGCAGTCTCTGCCCCTATATCGGACAGGCCATCTGTCCCCAGCTCAAGCCGCAACTGATTATCCGCTTGCGCCTTGCGCTCACGCTCCGCCACCTCTTGTGCGGCCACGTCACCGCGCCACCGCGCCACCTCACGCGCCGAAAGCATGTAGGGCACGCCGTTGCCGCCCACTTGGCGCACCGGGCACCCGTCATCAATCCAGCGCCGCACCGTCGGCAGGCTCACATCAAAGATGCGGGCAATCTCATTCAGGTTGCGGATATCATCATCCCCGGCACCGGCCGGCACCTCTACCGCGTCCGTCACCGCCACCCCCGACAACAAAAACAACAATAAAAACAGAACACTATTGCAGCGCTCGCAACCTCCCGCGCACTGCGCTGCCGCACCGCACTACCCCTCCACCCCCTCCCGGAAGGACCCGCCCCCCCGTCCCAAATGTCGGGACAGGGGCCGGCCCCGCCGCCGGCCCCCGCCCCCACGGGCAGGGGGAGGCGCACCCCGCGCCGTCAACCCCCGCCCATCGGCGCGTCAGCAGCCCCACCGCAGGCCGCCCGCGCCGATCCCGTTACGAGCCAGCCGCCCTTTCCGGCACCAACTCCAAACCCAGCGCCAAAGCCAACGCCCGCGCAAACTTCGCACCACGCAGCAGCACAACCCCACCCGGAAACGAAACCCGGTTATAGCCATTTGCATCAAGGATCACCGCCACCCCCGTCGAAAATTCCTTGACCGTGAACGGGGGCTTTGCAAACCGATGAACTTCCGCCGATGCCACCAAATCAGGATCAATTTCCATCACCCGGCCCTTTCCCTGTCAGCCATTCATCACTGTCTTCCCGGCTGGCATCCCAGCCGGCAAGCCACGCATCCCGCGCCCCATCACCCGCCGGATAAGGGCAGGTGCAACGCCTATCGCCGTCTGAGTACGCCTCATACCCTTGGGCATATGCCACCTGCCCCACATGCTCGACCCATGCAGCCCGATTACAGCGCGAACACGGCACACTCTTGCCGTCCGCCCCCCTCACAAAGCCGTCACGACAAGCAGCAACGCCCTCACACATCCCCACCCCCAACACAACAAGGGCGGGGGGAGGCGTCGCCGCACCTCAACCCCCGCCCGCCGCACGGCACAGGCGGCACCCGTCTGGCCAGCCCGCACCGGTCCCGTTATTCCGATAGCCTCAGGCCCGCCGCAGCGTCGCCCCGCCCTTGCGGGGGCGCAGCGCCACCGCGTCCGCACCAGGCGGCAAGCCCGGCCCTTCCAGGTGGAAGCGGACACCACCACCCACATAGTCCGCGACCACGCCCACCAGCCGAACCCCCGCCGGCAACAGCAGCCAAGCCGCAAGCTGATCCAGCGACACCGCCGCCACCGCTTGGCGCTCCGCCGTGTCCGTGCGCCTGCCCAGCACCGTCATTCCGCCACCCGCACGGGCATCAAGGGCGCAAGCTGGACAAGCACGGACTGCAACATCTCCGCAGCACCCGCCAGCCCGTCAAACTCCGCCCGCCTGCACATCACCTCACAGGCAGCCGTCACCAGCGCACCCGCCCGTTCCAGGTCGCGCCGCCGCCCCTTGGGCTTGTAATACTCTGCATCCCAGGGCCAAAGGTCCGGCCGTTCTTCGATATAGGCCCGTGCCGCCAGTACGAGCGGCAGCGCCCCGCCCGCGTCATCGCCCGATGGATACCTGTGTTCCACCGCGATTTGCCGGTGACGCTCCGCCCGCACAGCGGCAAGGGCCGCTTCCATCCGTCCCTGATCCGTCATGCCACACCCCGGAAAAAGCAACAGCCCGGCGGGATTGCTCCCGCCGGGCTGTTGTAAGGCTGAAAACAGAAAGGCCCGGAGGGATCACTCCCGCCGGGCCTTCTGACCATCCTGCAAGGGCACAGGAATGGCACCCCCAAAGTGTCAAGAGCACGCGCGAACGTCAAGCCCCTTTTTTTCCCATGGCGCAATCGGAAGGGTTGGCTGCACCACAATATGGTCACGCAGCTTGCCGGGGTGTGCCATGAAATGGCGGGCAACCTCATAAATACCTGTCACCCACATCAACCATTCTGCGCGGCATTGCTGCACATAGGACAGACCAGGCCCCACCCGCCTAACCATGCACCCCACCCGCTGGCCCCGTTCATCCTTCACCATGCGGTAACGCCCCCGCTTCGGGTGCCCGCCCTCATATGCAGGCTCACCCAACCAATCCGGCTCAAACCATTGAGCCGCCCCAGGGTGCCAATCGGGACACTCCCCCGCCCGCGCGTAGCGGATCAGCAACGCCTGGATAGGCACATCCAGCCGGGAGACGAATTCATGCGCCACCTCTGCGTCAGGGTGCAGCCGCCCGCCGGTCGCCATACCGAAGCTATCCACCGCGACACCCAAAGTCGCAGCATCGCGCAGGCGGTCGCACAGCACCCCCGTTGCCGCCCTCCCCACCCTCACCGCCCCATCCGCCTGCGCCTCCAGGGCCTGCAACCCTGAGGAAAAAGCATAGTCCGCGCACTCCACCGTATAGACCCATCCCAAAAATGCCTCGACCGTCACGCGCCGCAGCACGGGGGCCGCCCTCGCCACCGCCATCATTTTTTATCCTTCCGCCTTCACTAATCCGGCATAACGCACGGCTTTTATTGCCGAAAATTAAAACTTGAGTATGTGAATGACTTCATAACAAGAGACGCTGATCTTGTGCTATGCCAACAACACCAGCATATGCCTCTTGTTTGTTAAGCGTTTTACTTTTCCCTAAATCACTTGTCTTTGGCGATACCAATTGCGAGCCGACACCAGCCCCGCAAGCAGGACGCGGCCCCACTACTAGCGGCGGTTGGTGTGGGACGACATAGCCGGTCGGCTCCACCCGCCCCGGAGTGGGTGCATTTATTTCCGCCGCCGCCCGCCATTGGTCCTTATGGGCGACGCACCACCAACGCCCCACCTCTCCCCGTGCCAGCCGGGGACCATAGCCGTACGTCGCATATGCCGCGCAGACCTCACAGCGATATACATACGGGAGCAAGCCCTTAGCGGCCCGCCCGATCATGGCGCACCTACCACGGCGAACGGCGCAACTACTGTCGCCACACCATACCGCCCCCACACCGCCGCCACATGGTCCGCCATCGCCAGACCCGCCCGCCGACCGAAGGCCGGGTTATCAATCACCCGCCCCCGCCGCCGCAGCCGCGCCCGCGTATCAACGCCAGCATGCGGCCACAGCCGCACCGACCGCACCCCAGGGGGCAAAATGAGCCGGGGCAAATCATCGCTACGCAGGCACAACCCCACCGGCACCCCAGCCGGAACCTCTGCCATCACGCGCAAAGCGGTCGCAAACCCCACCACCAGCGCCATTTCTTCCGCCACGCGCCCCACCAACGCATAAGCCCCGAGGGGCAGCCGCCCCACCGGCTCCGCCCGCAACTCAGGCAGCCGGATTACCGCGCCGCCCACCACCTCCCCAGCCACCTGCATCGGCAACAACCAGCCGCCCCCGATTCTCTCCCGTACCACACCAGACAGGCCGTAAATTTGCTCTGGCGGCACCCCATCCGCCGCTCGCTCCCATTGAGCGAAAAACTCCACCGACACGCGCGCCCCCTATATTTTGAGTGTGACGAAATTTCGACCACAGAATACGGGGCATCCGGCCCAGTCGCCAGCTTGATTTTTTCGCCATACTAAACTTTTGCACAATATGCCTTTGCACTTGCGAGGCATATTGCACAGTCTCATTTTCGCAAGACAAAATTCCATGCCGTTACAAGGCATAGCGAGGGCAAATTGAACCAGAATTCCAGCACCACAAACCCGCCCCCAACCTCTACAGTCGGGGCTGGATTTTGGCTGACTGACGGCTCTTACGTGACGCTCCGAGAATTTGTGCGCCGCCGCTTGGCAGAAGCCGGCCACGATCAGAATTGGCTTGCCGCACAGATGGGTGTTTCTTCCGGGACGCTATCGACAATCCTAAACGCCGGCAGAGAAGCCAAAATTAGCCAGCTTGACACCATGGCGTCAGCGCTTGGCGTCAACATCGTCATCCTGCTACGCCTCTGCGGCTACGGCTCCGCCACCACCAAAGCCAGCACAGCCCCGACAGGGGAAATTATCGGAGATGGCGCAGTACGGTTCTATGACGACGCCGAACGGATCAGCGCCCCAAGGGTGCAAGGCCCCGTTGACTTACTGGACGGCTGCGGCTTCGTGGTACGGACAAACTCCACAGGCCCCCGCTACTTGCCGGGGGAAGTGGTATGGACCGAAACGCCACTGACCACCCACCCAGACCAGCTATTAGCTCGCCCCTGCATCATCACCCTTTGCGATGGGCAACATGTGTTGCGCACCCCGCTCCTATCAGCAATGCCCAACCGCTACACCCTACTAGCGCCCCACGGTGCCCTGACCACCGACGTAGAGGTATTAAGCGGGGCCGCTATTGTCCGCATCACCGCAGCGTGACTATTTTGACACACACGCGCCGCGCCATGAACCGCCACAGTTTCGCGGCACAGCATCGCCACACCCTCCAAGGATTTCGCCCAACGAAATCCGCCGTCATGGCAGCATGACACCATGGCGTCATGACAGCATGTTGTCATGACGCCATGACGGCAGTATAGTGCAGCCACCACCACCAAGGGCCGCACCATGAAAACACTCGCCCTCATCTGCCAAAAGGGCGGCACGGGAAAAACAACCCTGGCCATCCATTTATCAGTCGCCGCAACAGTTGATAAACGCTTTACCGTGCTATGGGATGCAGACCCGCAAGGGTCCGCCCTGCACTGGCGAGCCGCCCGCCAAGCAGACGCCCCGCCGCCGGTACTACCGGGGCCACCCACCACAGCCGATATCGCCACCACCGCGCAAAAGGGTGCGAAGCTCTGCATCATCGACAGCCCACCCGCCGCCGATTTCAGAGCGTCCGGCATCATCACCGCCGCAGACTTCGCGCTGATCCCGGTACGCCCGAGCCCGCTTGACGTGACAGCCGCCGCCTCCACCGCCAAAATCGTGGCAGCCACCGGCAAACGTGCCGCTTTTGTGCTGACAGCCTGCCCCACTCATTCAGGGGGCAATGCGCTGGCACTCGATGCAGCGGCCACCTTGACCGCCTACGGCCTGCCTGTCTGCCCTGTCCGCATCTACCAGCGGCAAGCATACGTCTCCGCCCTCACTGGCGGGCTAGCCGTATCCGAGATTGACCAAAACTCACTCGCCACCGCCGAAATCAAAGCACTGTGGAAGTGGATCAAGAAGGAAATCCAGGCATGAGCCGTAAACCCAGCATGGCCGATTTTGCCCGCCCCACCGCCCACACTCCACCCCCCACCCCAACACCCAGCCCGTCAAAAGACCGTAAAAATGTTGCCTTCCGGGTGACAGAGCCCCAACGACTGGCCCTAATTATGGCCGCCTCACACATGGGCCTGCCCAGCATTCAGGCCCTGCTGGAACGAGGGGTTGCGGCCCTTTTTGAACAACACGGACTGAAATACCCAACCGAATAACCATGTTCCGCCGTAGCGCCGCATCATCGCGGCGCTACCACAACGGACAGACCGCGCAAACCGGGCCAGACCAGCGCCGCCGCACGGCGCAACTCTATCCCCGCCGTGCCGTCAAGATAATCACGCACCATACGAGACGGGGCCGATAGGCACACGCGCCCCCCTTCTGCACTGAGAAGACCGAGAGCCGAGAGCCACCGGGCAACCCAGGCGCGCCCCTTCATCCGCTCCAATGCTGCTCGTAGCGCCCCGAGCGCCCCACACTCCTTTTCCTGCCCAGCAATCCCTTGCGCGGGCGTGCCCGCGCTATGGTTCTTAGGGTTATTAAAGGGTTTGGACGAACGCGGTTCGTATTGGGCGGAACAATGTTCGTCATCACCATGCGCTTCGTTCGTATCCGCCGGGCGTTCAGAACGAACGTCGTTCGTATTGACGCCAGCCAGGATATAGCCATTCGACCCGCGCCGCCCGCGTGCGGACATAACCACAACCGCCCCAGCCGCTGCCAACGCGGCCAGACCCTTCTGCACCCCGCGCACCGTCAAGCCGATGCGCACCGCCAGCGTTGCCGCCGCCGGGTTGCACTGCCCGGTTTTTTCATTGTGGAAACTGACGAGCCCCCATGCGCAGAGCTTTGCACCCGGCGATAGGTCAGCACGGGCCATTTGCGCCGAAAGCCATTGATCCTTAGCAAAACGCGGCATCGGCTGGAAAGCGAGAACAGCACCCATCAAAACCCCCTCTTGGTTAGGTCAGACGGATGGCGCAGAAAGCCTTGCCGCACAGGGGACGGAATGCTATATTCCGGCCTGTAACGGTCGTGTGCGGCAAGGTCTCTCTACACCTCCCATCGACCGAAGGCCCTCCCGCTCCAACGGGGGGGCCTTCGTTTTTCTGCACCATCGGTAAATCGAAACAGGCCCCGCGCGCAAGCAGTTTCGCCGCGCGCCGTTTCTGCCCGACAAAAACGCAAGCATTTCCGCGCCCCTGCATGATCCTCAACAGGATGTAGCAAGGGGCGCAGCAACCCACAAAACCTATGCGTATCGAGTCGCAAAGCCAAAACGGCCCGCGACGAGGGACGACTCAGCCCGATTTAGTCGGGCTAAAAATGTCTTGCTGTCATGGCGTCATGCTGTCATGCTGCCTAAGCATCAAGACGCTATGACAGCATAGCGCCTTGACAGCAAGACAGCAAAAAGCAAGAGCGCAACGATGCTGCAACACCCGCAACAAAGCCACGCGCTGGCGACCTATTGGCACCTTTGCCGCGCCGCCATGACAGCATGACGGCATGACAGCAGAAAGACGACAGCATGACCAAAAAGACGATTGACCTATTTTGCGGGGCTGGCGGCATGTCCGCCGGCTTTGAAGCCGCCGGTTTCCGCTCCGCCGCAGCGGTGGACAATTTTGACGCTGCCACCAAGACATACGCGCACGCCCACCCACACAGCGCCGTCATCAACGCCAGCATAGAGAGCATTGATGCCGAAACGCTGGCCGCAGCGGCTGGCGTAGCACGCGGGGAACTGGCGGTCCTGACCGGCGGACCACCGTGTCAAGCCTATTCCGTCTATAACCACCAGCGGGGCACGCACGACGCCCGCGCCGGCCTGTTCCGCGAATATCTGCGGATCGTGGACGGGCTCCGCCCCGAATGGATCGTGATGGAAAACGTCACAGGTATCCATTCCATCAACGGCGGGAGCGTGGTGCGCGACATTTACAGCGCCCTCGCAGAGCTTGGCTATGCCGTCGAACACCAGACCCTAAAGGCCGAAGATTTTGGCGTCGCGCAAGAGCGTCGCCGCGTCGTGTTCGTCGGCACCCGCACCGGCAGCGCCATCCGCTTCCCCAGCCCCACGCACGGGACAGGCAGCGGGTTGCAGCCTTATACGACCGTGCGGGATGCGATAAGCGACCTACCCGCCATCCGCAACGGCGGCACCGGGACAGAATACGCAGCCCCGCCCCGTAGCGCCTTCCAGCGCTACGCCCGCGCCGCCGCGCCGGCACTGACCAGCCATAAGGCCCCCCGGCTGGGCGAGATAAACCTACGCCGGATGCAGCACATCCCCCAAGGGGGCAGCTGGCGGGATATCCCCCACGACCTGCTGCCCGAAGGCATGCAGCGCGCCAAAAGGTCAGACCACACCAAGCGATACGGACGGCTCCACCCGGAAGGGCTATCCAGCACGATCCTAACCAAATGCGACCCGCATTGGAGCGCCTGCATACACCCATGGGAAGACCGGTCCTTGACCGTGCGCGAAGCCGCCCGGCTACAGTCGTTCCCGGATCACTTCACATTCCACGGCTCTACCACCGAGCAATACACCCAAGTTGGCAACGCCGTTCCGCCGCTTTTGGCCCGCGCCGTGGCGTCATGCATTCATGACGGCATGACGGCATGACGGCATGACGGCATGACGGCATGACGGCATGACGCTACGACAGCAAAGAGGCAACAGCATGACCAGCATCACCGACATAGCCAAGGCGATACACGCCGGCACCGTCCGCCGTTCCAGCCCGGTCGGCTGGCACCCGATCCCGGAATGGGATGCACTGCCCCCGGCTTCACAGGCAGAATTCCACCACATGGCCAGCGACGCCGCCCGCGCCCTGGCACTCTTGCCGGCAACAGAGCGATACGACACCAGCCGACAGGCAGACCGGCCGCCGCTGGTACTCAGCGCCAATGCCTATGAGGCAAGCCGCGACCTTAACGCCCACATGGATCTTCTGACCCTGCGCCACCGCCTGACAGGCGGGCAGCAGCTAGAGGCGCTTTTACTCACTCACGCCCTGTTTATGCGCGTTAACGCAAAGCCGGGCATGGCGGAAATCGCCGCCGGCCGCGAAGCGACCGCCAACAGACACTGACCAGGCAGAGCATGATTGCAGCACTTTTCGTTGATCCGGCTGGGCACTATGCCGGCATCCCCGGCATAGACCTATGGGGAGAAACCCGCGATGCAAGGCGCTACGCCGGCCCCCACCCCGTTGTTGCTCACCCACCATGCAAGCGATGGGGGCGCATGGCAGCAGGCGGCACCGCAGCGCCAGGCAGCGCCATACCAGGCGACGATAACGGGTGCTTTGCCGCCGCCCTCAAGGCGGTTCGGACATGGGGCGGGGTGCTGGAACACCCGGCGGATAGCCTGGCCTAGAAATTCTTCCACCTGCACCCGCCCCCGCGCTCTGGCGGATGGGTGGTTGCCGATTGGGAAGGAGGATGGACCTGTTATGTTGAACAGGGACATTACGGGCACATGGGCCGAAAGCCCACCTTCCTTTACGCCGCCCGCGCTGAACTGCCGTCATTGGTCTGGGGACAATCACCCCAGCGCCTGGACCCCGCCGCCGTGGCAAGGCATGGGTACGAGAAAGCCCGCCGCATGGGCGTAATGGCATCGATAGGCGGCAGCCAAAAGACCAAAATCCGAGAAGCCACCCCGCCGGCATTCCGCGACCTGTTGATATCCATCGCCCGCACGGCGGCACCGCCGCTTGACGCCCGCGCCCCGCTCTGGCAGCAAGCCGCCAGCTATGGGGCATAATAGATAATGACAGACACCAGCACCGCACACCTTGCCGGGCTTGCGGCCGGCATCAAGGGGCAAGCCGCCAGCCAATGCCCACACAGCAGCGGACAGGACAGGACGGACTGGATAGCCGGGCACACAGAGGGGAGCGAGCTTGCCGCCGGCATCGCTGCCGACCGCGCCAATATCGCCGCCATGGAACAGGCCCGCGCCAACATCGCCCAAAGCACACCAGGGCAGCCATTACCCGCCAGCAACACGATAGCGCCCCCATGGGCACAGACCTTGCCGCAACGCGGTAGCGTCAAATAATCCGCCCATGCTGCACTGCCGAAAGAACCCCGGTCCCGCAAGTCGCGGCCGGGGTTCTTTCTTGCCGTACCACCCCGGCCACGCATCGGCACTTTCGAAATACTCTAAACGAATTTCCATATTGGGCATTACCGCCAAAGCGCCGCCGCACCAGCCCGGCCAAAATCCCATAAAAAGAAAATTCCGCAACTCATAAGCTGAAACCTTCTATGTTTCATTTTTCACCGGCAAGCGCCCACCGACGCGGGCACCCATAACCTTATCCTCAACATCTACCCGGAACAGACAGCAAAATGACGCCATGGCGGCATGACAACATGCCGCCATGGCAGCAAAAAAGAACAGGACAACCGCGATGAATGCCCTATTCATACCGCTCAAAACGGAACATTTCCGCGCCTTCCAGGACGGCACAAAACAGGAAGAATTCCGCCCCTACGGCGCGCGATGGAACGAAACCACCTGCCCGCCAGGGCGGAAAGCCACGCTGTCAAAAGGGTACGGAAAATACGAACGGCTTAACGGCACCATCACCGGCTTCCGCCGCTGCGGTCCCGAAGCACACCCAGCCATCCGCACCATTTACCCAGACGGCAACGACTTTTGCGCCATCGCCATAGCCATAGAAGCACCACCCACCTAATCACCCCGCCACGGGCGGGGCAACCAGCGACACCGCCAGCGCTTGCCCCGCCGCCAGATCAGCCGCCCGCCCCACCCCCTCGAAATCGTCAGTTCCGGGAGGTGCCAGATAGACGACATAGCACCCCGCCGCCGGGACATAGCCGACCATGGCCCTATGCCCCGTGCTGGCCTCCCCCTTGCGGTCCCGCTTGTTCACCCGCCTCCACCGCCAGCGAGGGGCGGTTTCTGCGTCTGCGCTTTCGCCGTCGTTCGCGGTCATGGCCCCGCCTCCACATCGCCGCCGTCCCGCCACGACAGCAGGAAGGACGCCACGCGCTCCACCGCCCGCGCCCGCGCATCGTGCGCGGCCAAATCGTCCGCCCGGCCGGCATCGGCAAGCGAGCGGCGATAAGCCAGGAAATAGCGGTGGCAAGCCTCACGGGCGGAAAGCCCATGCGCGCCTGCCAAGTCGATAACCGTTGCAGCAGCCGATAGAACATAAGACACCGAGCGCATGATCAGGCCCGCCCCGGTGGGTGCATGGGAATCACCGCAGCCCCACCACCATCATGGGGCGGGTTGGCAGGACCAGCCGCCGCACGGGCGATCAGCTTTTCAATAGGCGTCATGCGCGCTCGCGCGACTTCAAGGTAATGCTCGCGCTCCCGCCGGTCATTGTCTTCATCTTCCCGCAAGCTGGCGATAAGGTCCGGCTTAGCCGCGCGATGCTTCAGCGCATACGCGACCGCCCCCTCTGACAGCCCCACATTCTTCATATATTCTTTGGCCGCTTTCTTCATATCAGCGGCTTGCTTTGCCACCTGTTCAGCGCGCAACAGGTATCCCATTGCCAAATCCAGCTTGTCGGCCGCTTCATCGTCCGTTTCCCGGTACTTCACCATCTTTTCTCCCACAGAGTAAGGACCGGCCGTTTCCGGCCGGCCACCATTCAGCGCTTTGCGTTGCGCGCGTTGCCCACATTCAGGGCCAGCACATCAAGGAAACGGCGCAGGCCCGCCAGCACCCCGGCCGCCTTGTCGCCACGCGGCAACACAGCCGCCAGCGCCGCCGCCACCGCCACCACATCGGGGCCATATGTCACCGCCGCATCGATGGCGGTGGCCGCACTTCCGAGCATTTCCAGCATCATTCACCCATAAAAAAAGCCGCCCGAAAGGCGGCATGATCAGCGCCCGGCCGATGCCAGACGCGAGGGAAGGGGAAGGACACTCAGTCCGTCACCCGGTAGAAATCATGGTCGCCAATGCGCCGCAGCCGCTGGCGTCCCCGTACCCATTTCGGCGCGGCCACCACCGCAGGGGCGTAATAGTGCGTCGCCCCACCCAGACGGGACACAGCGATATTGCGCGTGGGATCAGGCACCAACCCATCAAACGCCGCCCGCACCGCCGCTTGGCAGCGCACCGCCACCGGATCAGCCGCCGACACCGCCAGCAGCTTTTCCCGGTTGGGGTCGCCCGGATGCCAGCAAGTAAATTGCAGGCGCGCAAGACAGACCGCCTTGACGCCCTCACCCCACCAATCCGCGTGGCCGTCGTTACCCAGGTCGATTTCCACGCGGTTGCGGATCACCCAGGCTACAGCCACCATGCCGGCATCACCTTGGTTGCGCGCCTCCCCCCAGACCGTCCGCCACGCGGTTTCAAAATCATCAGGGCTATAGACCAGGGGCGGGGCCGCCCGATCACCAGACAAGGGGACAAGAACCGGAACAGGGGCCGTCACAATCTCCACCGGCTGGGGAGGTGACGGCGCGACCATATCGGTCGCCGCCGTCACCACTTGCCCCGCCGCCTGCCCCTTCCGGGACGGCAGCAGCAAAGACAGCAGGGCACCGCCCAGCCGCAAAATAGGCTGCAGATGCATTTTCACAGATCCCTTTAGATTAGGCGCTCACTCCGCCGACGGCGGTACGCCAGAGAGAATTTCCAGCCGCGCCAAGCGCCCGGCCAATAGGCCATTTTCGCGCATGACCGCCAGATAGCGGGCTTCACACTCAGCATTACCTTGCTGTAGGCCCGCGATGATTTGCGACTGTTCACCTAGCCGCTTTTCTAAGTGCGCAAGCTGTGCCAGCAAGCGGGAAACAAACTCACCCGCCCGCCCATCGGCCGATTGCCGCCGCTGCCCCCAGACATTGACGATAGCGATTAGCACCGCCCCACCGCCGGCCGCCGTCAACAGGGACACGTAATCCGCGACGATCAATCCGCCGCGACCTTAAGCCAGATCGGGCCATGGTCCCGCCACGCACTTTCACAATGCCCAGCCACCCCCGCCAGCCGCCAACCGCCATCAATGGCGGCAACCAGCACCCGGCCCCGCCACAACCCCCGCCGGCTCAACTCCCAACTGCCCGCCGAAAGGGTAATCTCCCTGTCTCCCGTGCCAATCAGCACGTTGAGAAGGCACGAGGCGAGCGACAGCAATTCCGCCGCCCGCCGCACGATCTCTCGCATAGTCACTCCACCGGCCATGCCGCCATGATGGCGGCAACATCTGCATCCGTCAGATGCCCCCGCGCCACACCCGCCGCCAGCGCGGCCGGCATGTCCGCCGGATCAACCTCGGATGCAAGGTTAAGCTGGTCATTGACGAGAAATAGCGCCGGATCACCCCGGAAACCCTCATAGGCCGCCAGCCCCGCAACACTCACCACAAGGTCACGAAACGCCAGCTTGCCCAGCATCCGCCGCACCGGGACGGGCGCATCCGGGGCACGAAACACCCCCTCCACCACCCGCCAGCCCGGCCCCACAGGGCTATCATCAGGCAGCGCCACCCAATCGGGCGGCACCTCCCCGGCATCGCCGCCGCGAACCACATTGACGACGACGCCAGCGGCCACAACTGCATAACGCATCACACGATTCCCCATATCTCAAACCAGCCATCGCCGCCGCGCCCGCCCGCGCCTGACAGGTAGCCATTAAAAGACCCGCCGCCCCCGCCACCGCCAGCGCCAAGACCACCATTGCCGCCATTACCGGCCGCCCCGGCATCACCGCCGCCGCCACCGCCGCCGCCATAGCCAGGGAGGAGGGCGCTACCCCCAGCATTACCAGCGGCACCACCACCATTGCCGCCAGATGCGGCCCCATCTGACGCTCGGATACCGCCAGCAGCGCCGGCAACATTTGTGGCGGTCGCCACCCCAGCGCGGCCGCCACCGCCGCCGCCGCCATTACCGACAAGCACCGATTCCCCCGCAGTAACCCCCTGAGTGCTACTCCCACCATAGCCACCAAGACCGCCAGGGATACCAACTCCACTAGCCCACCCCGAGCGGCCTACGCCCGAATAATAGGGGTACCCACCCCGCCCACCAGGAATTATCAGTCCGCCGAACGACGTATTACCACCCGCCCCCCCCAAACCGCCTTCCGTGGCGTCCGTGGTCACACCAGCGGCACCCAGCCCCCCTGCGCCCACCAGCACCGACACGGTAGCGGGCAGATCAGCCGCCGAAACAATGGACAATGCAGCCGGCAACGTTTCGCCGCCCACGCCGCCGCCACCGCCAGCCCCCGAACTGGCCCGACCGCCGCTTGCACCACCACCACCAGCCCCCGAACCGGCCCGACCAAACAGCAGATAGCCGGGGGGCTTTACAAACGGCCCGCTGACAAGCCAACGCCGCCGGAAGGGGCGCAGCACCACCGACCGCAGCACCCCGCTATTCTGATAGAATAGCCGCCGCTCCCCCGGATACATCAGCCAGTTCTGGAGCCCGTCCGAGGCGGCAATGACGATATCGCCCACACCAACATTACCGATGTGGCACCACCAGCCTTCCGGCAGCCAGCTAACGGATAGAGTGATATTCCCAGAGCAATCGACCACAGCCCCGCAATCCGCCGCCGCCAGCGTGGCGGAACTGGCCAGCTCACGCCGCCCCATGGGGGGCTGCGGCCTGTGCGTGGCCAACCGCCCCGCCAGCGTCGCAGGCGTTACCACTCGGTTAGCATCCTGCCCTGAATCTGTTTCAGCTTGCGTAGCAAGCTCCACCAACCCCGCCGCACTCAGCGTCGCAGCTGACACCATGAGAGTCGACAAGGACAGGCGGAAATTACCGCCGCCCTGCATCACCTCCACCTGCATATCAGCCGCCGCCGCCGTCACGAGCGGCAAATCAGAAATTTTCACATCTGGCATATCGCCCCCTTAGAAACATCGCCGCCAAACGCCAGCAACCCGCACGAAGACACGGCGCGGCTCTACCCAGACCCCAGCCACCCGCACGCGGGGCAGCACCGTTTTCCAGGCCCCGCTATCATTGATTGCCATCCGCCCCGCATAGGGCAGGTAAGTGACGGCCGCCGTCATGGCAGAGACCCCAGGCACAGAGATGCGGCTCTCACCCGCCTCTGTGACCCGCCGCGCGCCACCCTCTGCGATCCGCGACATGGGCGCACCAATATGCACCCGCCCCGCCATCCGGTGACGAGATGCGGCAGCTATGCCGCCCGTCGCCGCAAAAGCGGCGGAGACTTGATATTGCATCCGCGCCCCCGCGTTGATTTGCCCCGCCGCCGCCAGCGCCGCCGCACCAGGCCGCAAGGTCCGCCCATCGGCCGCCAGCCCGCCGGTCGCCGTCCAATAGGCAGCCCATGACGCCATGATGGCGGTAGCGGTCGCCGTGCCCCCGCCCCCCGCAAGTGCCGCCGCCGCAGGGCGATAGGCCCGCCCATCGGCCGCCAGCACGCCAGCCACCACCAAGGCAGACCCCGCCGCAATCCGCACCGCCGGCACAGCGCTGGCGGCACCGCCAGCCGACAACGCCGCCGCCGCCGACCACAGATAACCGCCCCGCGCCTGCACATTGCCGCCAGCCGCCAGCGCCGCCGCCGCCGACCGGATTACCCGCCCATCAGCCGCCAGATCGCCCGCCGCCGGCAGCCCAACGACAGCCCACCGCGTCACTTGGGCGATGGTGATTTCCCCACCACCACCCGCCAGCATCGCCGCACCAGGCCGGAAGGCCCGCCCATCAGCCGCCAGCACGCCAGACACCGCCAGCGCCGCCGCACCAGGCCGCAAGGCCCGCCCATCAGCCGCCAAACCACCGACTGCCACGAAAGCCGCATCACCCGGCCGGACAATCAGCCCGCCAACCGCCGCCAGCGCTCCCGCCGCCGCAAATGCCGCCGCCGCTGGCCGCAAGGCCCGCCCATCGGGCGACAGCACCCCAGCCGCCGCCAGCGCCACAGATGCGGGCCGGATCACCCACCCATCGGCAGCAACCCCGCCCGCCGCCAGCATAGCCGCCGCACCGGGGCGATAGGCCAGCCCAGCAATCGCCAAGCTACCCGCCGCCAGCAGACCAGCCGCACCGGGACGATAAGCCAATCCCGCCGCCGCCAGCGATCCAGCCGCCGCAAACGCCGCCGCACCAGGGCGATAAGCCCGCCCATTGGCCGCCAGCACACCGGCCGCCGTCAAAGCCGCATCGGCAGATGCAAAGCGCTCTGTTATCCGCTGCCCGCCGGCCTCTGTTATGCGCAGCCCGCCGGCCTCTGTTATGCGCCGGCCGTCCATGGCTTAGGCCATGGTCAGGACAAACGCGCCGGCAGCAAAGGACAGCGTGTCCCCGTCATTCACGACACGTTGCGATGTCATAGGACCATGCCAAAGCATCGTGCCGCCACTGGCTGCGGTCCATATGGCGACGTGCGTGACAGTCCCCCAATTGCCGCCCGCTGCCGTAAAGGACACAGCGCCAGTGTTCGCCGTTGTGCCGCCGGGACTGGCGGCAGCCGAAAAGACAACCGATTGCCGGGCATACCCGGCCCCACTGACTTCGGTTCCGCCGCCGGCATCCGTCGTAGCACTGGTATAGAGCGCCAAAAACCACGCCGTGGGCCGCGCGGCCGTGCCCGTGGTCATCAAAAAGTCAAGCACCAGCTTTTCCGCCGCATCAGAGAGCGCAGACATTCAAAACCCCATTGCAGTTAAAAATCAGGCGATTTGAAGCCACAAATCGCCGTCAGCCCCGCCAGACGGTGCCGAAGTCGAAACGGTAACGCGGGGCATCGCCGCCGCCTTTTCCGTCGCCCCCCCCGCCGCCGCCGCCGCCAACCTTGCTACCGCGCCGGCATACGCCGCCACCGTCCCCACATCCGCCAGTGCCGCCGGGAAATTGGCAAAATGCCCATCAGCCGAAAAGCCGCCGGGATTGGCTTCCGAAACCGAGCCCGAGTTGTAATAGCCCCCCGCCAGCCGGGCAGCCGCTGGCGGGGCATCAGGAATGCTTGTCATGCGATGATTTCCGTTATGGTGATTTCGGTTGATCGCCAGCCATCCGGCCCGATCAGCCGGCCGGCTGGCGGAGCCGTCATCCGACCGAGAAAGGCTTCCCGGAACTGGTGACGCGGATCGTTAAGCGTGGGCAGCCATAAAACGGGGTGCTGCGGACCATTCAGGACAGCGATATCGTAAAGCTGTGCCCAGCCGTCTTTCGCGGTCGCGTTAAACGGGATGGTGTGGGTGCGCGCCGATTTGCGCGCGTCGAAAATCTGGTGTCCGCTTGGCGCTTCATCAACCACCGTGCGATAGACCAGACCCTGCGACGCCCCCCGGCTAAACTGGTAAGGGGGCAACAGCAGATCACCCACAAACAGATAACCCAGGTCGAAAAACCCCCGGCTATTGGCCACGTCGTCTATCTCACATTTCAGATATCGACATGACCAGGGGGCAGACAGGGGTATGATGATATCGCGGCCATAAGCCTCCAATTCTTGGGGGGACGGCTCCCCACCCCAAAAATTACCCCCCTCCCATTTCAGCCCCGCCGATGCATGGGCACGCGAAAGGCTGGATACCCAGCCGGTGGACGTCACCCCCTCCGAATACCCAGGATCAGCCGCCCCGGTGATGCGCACGCGGGCAGACACCCCACCCATAAGGCTGTGCCGCATCAGGGCGATGATTGACACCGGCCGCCGCGCGCCCAAATCCAAATCAAACCGCGACGCCTCCAAATCCCCCGGCCGGGTGCAGCGGGCGGGATGCGACACCAAGCGGATATCCGCCAGCGCCGCCGGCCCCGGCTCCCACGCCCCCGGCACCGGAGCCGAATAGACAGCAGAGGCAGCCCAATTCGTGGCGGCAATCCGGCCGCGCTCAACCCCTGTAGTCATGAATCACCCCCAAAGGGTCAAAGTCATCGTATGCAAGGACGGGGCAGTCAGACGACGCCGCACCACGCGGTAAAGGCCCGCCAGTGAGCGGGCGGGATAATCCACCCGCACCACATCCCCCAACCCCAAGGACCAAAACGGCGGGGCCATGGGCACCACCGCTTGAAAGGACAGGCGGGGCACGCCAAAGCAGGCACCCCAGCGCGCCGCCAGCGCTTCCGCATCCGCGCGATACCGCAAGGCCGTGTCGATTTCGACCGCCGGGGCATAGTCACCCCACCGCGCCGCGTTGTCGGCACTTTCCCAGGCAGCTACCCGCCATTCATTGGTCAGGAAAGCCACCCTTTCAGCATCCGCCCCCTCTTTCAGGGAACCCGGCACATCGTCCGCCCCCATGGGGGCATAGTTGCGTCCCCATCGGACACGCACCGACGACAGCGGCGCAGGATAGCCAAAGCTATCAGGCACCAGAGACAGGATATCATCCGGCCCCAAGGCCGCCGCCGGCTCCCCGGACGGGGCATCCAACAACCCGAATTGCCACCGGCCCGCACCATCGGGCACGCACCAGCCCAGACAGGACCGGCACAGCATATCGACCGCATCCGCCGCCGCATCCTCTGCCTGCCCCAACCAAAGCCCCGCCCGCGCCCCCGGCTGGTCAAAGCCACCTCCGAACAGGGCCGCCGGGTGTCGCCTGGATATGATCCGCCGCAACAGGGCGGGGATGGTGTCAACATACCCGCCCGTGGCATCACCCCGGACATCCGCCGTCAGCGCGCCGCCAAGGCTGCCACCGGCCCGGATCAATCCACGATCCCGGCCGGTGGCATATTGCGCCGCCGCCAGCCCCACCCCATCCAGGGCAGCGCCGGCATAATCCCCCCGCGCCGCCAGCCCCGCAGGCCCACCCCGCACATACAGCGCCGTCACCGCGTCAATCGGCCCATCATGCGCCTGATAGGCACCACCCCGGCCATTGACGACGACAAGCGGCACATTGCCCCCGGTCAAATCGCCAAAGGCCAGCGGTCGCCGCGCGCCCGCCGCCGCCGCCTCCCCGTCATAGCCAGCCGCCCCGGCATTGGTGCCACCCAACAGCCCCGCCGGCAGCGCCTTATCCAGCACCGCCCGCGCGTCGGCCGCCGGGAACAGGATGCGGGGGGCACCGTCCGTACCAAACTGGAACTCAGGCACCCCACCACCACCGGACAGCAGAGGCACCAAGTCAGCCCACCGCTGTTCTGTCCCCGCCCCGCACCGGATATCGATACGGCGCACGGCATAGCCACGCAGGAAGCTATAAGCCCCGTCCGCATCGGATATCACGACAGCACCGCCGCCAACCTCCCCCACCCCCCGCGTCATATCGCTGTAAAGACCCGCCTCAACATTGGCCGGCTCAATCAAGCGTGGATCATAGGACACCCCCGCCCGATCAGGATCGGACGGGGGCCACGGCAGCACAGCCGGATAAGAAAACCGCAACACGCTTTCCACCCCGGCAGGGGATACCACCGTGATTTCAACGTAGTACGCCGTCATATTACCCCCGCTTGCGTGCCAACATTTCCAGGTCGCGGCGCAACCCCCTGATATCGGCAGCCATCGCCACCAGCGCCGCCGCCGTGGCAGCAGCCCCGCCACCCGCCGCCGCCTCCACCCGGCCAGACATTGAGTTAATGGCCGCCAGAAGGTCAGCATCCCCCCGGCCAAGGCCCATCATGGCCGCCGTTACATCGGGGTTAGCGACATAGGCGGGCCCGACCGAAAAGACCGTTTCCGGCCGCCCCGTCTCCCCCGCCATGAAGGCTTGACCCGGCGGCACCCACCCACCGCGCGCCATGCGCCGGGCAGTCACAGGCGTGAAGTAGCGGCGGAGATTTTCCGCCGCCACTTCATCAACCGTGATGGTAGAGCCGTCCTGCAGTTGATAGCGACCGGGGGAACCCCACTCACCCGCCGCCGGGACCGAAGCGGCAACGGCGGGAACCTCAATATCCAGCCCCACAGCCGCCGCCAAAGCGTCCTGATAGGCCGCCATAGCATCGGCTACGGACAGCACTGCGGTTTTGACTTCCCCCAGCGCCGTCAACTGACTTTCGAGAACCGAAAGCTGTTGCTCCCCGATATCCACCTGATCCGCCGCGACCTTTTCCGCCGCCGCCGCATCCGCCATCACGGCATCAAAAATGGATGCGTATTCATCTTCCCGCGTGCCGAAGGCACGCAGGGCAGACAGATACGCCCGCGCCGCATCAGGCAATGCCGCCGCCGCGTCAGGGTCCGTTTGTGCCTTATCCCGCAACGCCTCATAGGCTTTGCGGGCTTCGTCCAACTGCCCCCCTTGCGACAAGGGCGAAAGGGTAGCGTCCTGCAACAGCGACGCCCGGAAATCCGCCAGTGACTTGCCTGCCGATTTCCAGGCAGAGACGACAGAAGACAGCGCGTCGCGCTCTGCCTCCACCGCCTCCACCGCCCGCGACCGCGCCGCCGTCAACGCATCTTCCGCCGCCGCCCTTTCATCCGCCGCCGCTTTGGCCGCCTCACTTGCCGCCAGCACATCCGCCGCCGTCGCCGCCAGCGCCGGGGACAAACCCCCGATCAAAGCCAGCGCATCCGCTGCCTGATCAGGATCAAGCCCATCAAACAGGGTCCGCAGACTACCGGACAGAATATCCATCGCCTGCCCGGCCGGCTGCCCAGCCTCAACCAAGGCCGCAACATCCGCCTCATAATTGGACACCAAAGACCGGATGTTGTTGCGGTATCCCTTGCCGCCGGCTTCATCCGCCCGGCC
>Ga0066602_10000442_pt1 | contig 34042 bp, 27 predicted proteins | sample Higcelweek5metaG_FD_59481 | JGI IMG/M metagenome (GOLD analysis project Ga0066602, IMG submission 59481) | Freshwater pond sediment microbial communities from the University of Edinburgh, under environmental carbon perturbations - High... | ecosystem: Environmental > Aquatic > Freshwater > Pond...
CGCCGCCAGGGCCGCCCCCTGCACCAATTGCCGCTGGCCAACCGCGCCATCGCCATCTGGCGCCGGGCCAATGAATTGCTGGGCGCGGATGTGGAATATCTGCAATCCGGCCATATCCGGGTCTGTTATCGGGAGCGGCCGGAAAATATCGCCAAGATGGAGGAATATGCGACCGAGGCCCGCCATCTTGGCCTGGATCTGGAACTGCTGACCGGCAATGCGCTGCGCACACGCTTCCCCTTTTTCGGGCCGGATGTGCTGGCGGGATCATATTCCGCGCTGGATGGCCACGCCAACCCGCGCCTGACAGCACCGGCCTTTGCCCGTGCGGCACAAAAAGCCGGCGCGCAGGTGTTTGAGAATACCCGCATCATCCATGCCGCCAAGCAGGGCACGGATTTTGTGGTGACGGCAGAGGATGGCCGCACCTTTCAGGCGCCTGTGCTGCTGATCACCGCCGGGGCCTGGGGCAATAAACTGTCCCAGCAATTTGGCGAACCCGTGCCCCTCACCCCGCGCGGACCGAATATGAGCGTGACGGAGCCCGTCCCCTATGCCATTGCCCCCGCCGTGGGCGTGATGACCCCGGTGGAGGAGGAGACGGTTTATTTCCGCCAGGTGGCGCGCGGCAACATCATCCTGGGCGGCAGCACGCGCGGCCCGTCATACCCCGACCAGTACCGGGCCTATGTGCTGCCGCAAAACACGATGAAGCAGCTACGCCAAATCCGCCGGCTGGCCCCGGCATTGGCCAACCTGAACATCATCCGCGTCTGGACCGGGATCGAGGGCTATCTGCCTGACAGCCTGCCGGTGATGGGGCCATCGGCCACCACCAGCGGCCTGTTCTACGCCTTCGGTTTTTCGGGTTCCGGCTTCCAGATCGGGCCGGGCGTGGGGGAGACAATAGCCGAACTGATCGATACCGGAACGACCCCGATAGACCTGAGCCATTACGATATCGCAAGATTCCGGACGGCGGAGAGTTGAGGTTTCAGCCGCGCAATTGATCCACCAGCCGCCGGCTGCTGGCTGACAAGGCGGCATGGTCGCGGATGCAGATGCGCAGTTCCCGGCTGGCCCAGGCATCCGCGATGGGGACGATGGCAAGCCGCATGGTGCGGCTAGCGCGCAGGGCGGTGGTTTCCGGCACAATGCCGATCCCTACCCCTGCTTCCACCATCAGGCAGACGGCATCGAAACTGCGCAACTGCACCCGCAGGCGCAGCCGGCCACCGGTGCGCATCGCCCGGTCAGCCAGGAATTGCTGCAGGGCGCTGGACGGGTCCAGCCCCACCAGATCGCGGGCCAGGATATCGGCGAAGCTGGCAGCCGGCAGCCCCGCCAGCGGATCGCCCTGCGGCGCCACCAGAACCAGCCGGTCGGACCGGAAGGGAAAAATCACCAGACCGCCCGTATCCACCGTGCTGGCAACGATGCCCAAATCGGCTGCCCCCTGAGCGACCAGCCCGACAATCTCATCACTCAAGCGTTCCTGCAGGTCGATGGTGATGCCGGGACAGGCCACCAGAAACCGGCCCAGCACCCCCGGCAGGAATTCCGTCAGCGCGTTGGTGTTGCAAAGCAGGCGGACGCGCCCGCCCGCCCCGTCAGCGAACAGGGCCATGTCGTCGCGCATCCGCTCCGCCTCCCCCAGCAGGGTGCGGGCATGGGCCAGCAGGGCATGACCGGCGGGCGTTAATGTGACGCCTTGGCGGCTGCGGTCGAACAGGCGGGTGCGCAAGGAAGCCTCCATCGCGCGCACCCGTGTGCTCGCTGCCGCCAGGGCAATATGCGCCCGCGCCGCGCCGGCGGTGATGCTGCCGGCCTCCGCGATATGACGGAACAGGGTCAGATCATCCAGATCGGGCGGGCGCATCGCATCCTCTATTTTCTACGAAGGATTACCTTCGATAATACAGATATCAAGCGGGAAAAAGCCTCTGTAGCTTACAAAAAAACGAAGGGTGGAAGGTCCATGCCCGCCGATCTGCTGTTGCCCGCCGCCCTGGTCGCCGTGACAATCGCCCTGTGGGCAACGGCCCGCCTGCCGGAATATCTGACCGCGTTGCTGTTCTTCGCCGGGGCCACCATCCTCGCCATTGCCCCGTCGGGGGTGATTTTCTCTGGCTTCGCTTCAGCGGCCTTCTGGTTGATCCTCAGCGGCTTTGTACTGGGGGCCGCCATCCGTAAGGTGGGGCTGGCGGATCGGGCCGCCCGCTGGCTTTCCCGGCACCTGACCAGTTCCTGGTTACGCATGGTGGCGGGCGTGGTGGGCATGACCTATGCGCTGGCCTTCATCATGCCGTCCAATATGGGGCGCATCGCCCTGTTGATGCCGATCATCATGGCCATGGCGGATCGGGCGGGGTTACAGCCGGGCAGCACCGGCCGAACGGGGCTGGCCCTTGCGGTGGGGTTCGGCACCTTCCAGCTATCCGCCAGCATCCTGCCCGCCAATGTACCCAATCTGGTGATGGCCGGCGCGGCGGAAGCGACCTATGGCGTGCGTCTGGCCTATCTGCCCTATCTGCTGCTGCATGGGCCTGTGCTGGGCATCCTGAAGGGGTTGTTGTTGATCGCCTGCATCCGGCAGTTGTTTCCGGCCCGTCCGCAGCTGGTGGTGGATGATCGGGTGGTTTCACCCCTCAGCCCGGCGGAACGCCGATTGGGCCTGTTGTTGCTGGTGACCTTGGCCCTTTGGATGACCGACACGCTGCATGGAGTTTCCCCCGCCTGGGTCGGGCTGGCGGCAGCGTGTGTCTGCCTGCTGCCGCGGATCGGCTTTCTCAGCGGAGAGGATTTTGCCAGCGGCGTCAATTTTCGTACTTGCCTTTACATTGCCGGCATTCTGGGGCTGGCTGCCACTGTTGTGCATACAGGCCTGGGGGCCCTGATCGGGGAGGAACTGGTCCGGCTGTTGCCCTTGGACCAGCAGGCCCGGCCCGGCAATTTCACCGCCATTGCCGGACTGGTTGGTGCCCTGAATTTCATTGTCACAGCCAATGGTGTGCCGGCCATCTTTACCCCGCTGGCCGGCCAGTTGGCGCAAGCCACCGGCATCTCCCTGACCGGGCTGTTAATGATACAGGTCATCGGTTATTCCACCCCGCTGCTGCCTTATCAGGCATCCCCTATTGCCGTGGCGATGGGGATGGCGCAGGTGCCGGCACGGCAGGGTATCAAACTGTGCCTGATCGTAGGCCTGTTCAGCTATCTCCTCCTGCTGCCCCTGGATTACGTTTGGTTCCATCTGCTGGGTTGGATTTGATCTGAAGCCCGGCAAGAATGATCACGGCAAAAAATGCCCAGTGTCATCGCATGCGGCAATTCTTGCCGTGCATTAATTTCCTAGTATTGATTTTGAATACAATTCCACTTTTAAAGACTAGGCAAATAAATCCATAATTTTTTCTAAAAAAACATCGCCCGAGTTTTTCGCCCCTGCCGTTGAACCAATTGAAAGCAGTTTTCCGATTGCGTGGCCGGCGCCCCATTCAGGCCCACCCGCACGGCACAGGGAGAAGGTCGATGAGCATTTCCTCGGTCAGCAGCAGCACGAGCACCACCACCAGCAGCTCAAGCTCGTCCAGCAGCAGCTCCAGCGTGCTGGGTGATTTCAACAGCATGATGTCACTGCTGCTGAAACAGTTGGAGACACAGGATCCCAGCGATCCGATGGATACCAGCACCTATGTCAGTCAGTTGGTAAGCATGTCACAGCTGGAACAGCAGCAGGCGACAAACGACACACTGACGGAAATCCAGAGCAGCCTGTCGACCTTCCTGTCCAGCAACACCGCCTACAGCTACATGGGCCAGACGGTGGAGGTGGATAGCGACACCGCGCCGATGCAGAACGGGGAAGCCAGCTGGAACTATGATCTGCCCGATGGGGCCGACAGTGTGACGCTGACGGTCAAGGATGACGACGGCAATACCGTCTATTCCACCACCGGTGATACCGACGAAGGTATCAACAATTTCACCTGGGACGGAACGTTGACCGCCGGTGGCAAGGCCACCAGTGGAACCTACACCCTCAGCGTTTCGGCCACTTCCGACACCATCACCAGCAGCGTCGATCCCCGCGCGCTGGGCAAGGTGACCTCCGTCGACAGTTCGTCCGGCACCGCCACCCTCTCGTTGGGCGATGTGGAAGTGAGCATGGACGACATCGTCAATCTGGTCTGATCACAGCGCCGCCCCCAAAAGGAGCCGAACCATGAGCATCACCTCCGCGCTCAGTATCGCTACCTCGGGCCTGCAGGCGCAGTCCCAGGCCTTCACCTCCATCTCCTCCAACATCGCCAATGTTTCCACCATTGGGTACAAGGCAAGCGACACCAGCTTTTCGGCCTTGTTGACGGAAACCAGCAGCACCACAGCATCGGGCATCGGTGGCGTGGTTGCCACCACCAGCCAGGGTATCAGCCAAAGCGGTGATATTGAAAGCACCGGGGTTTCCACCGAACTGGCCATCAACGGCAGCGGCTTTTTCGCTGTCACGGGGGAAACCGACAGCAGTCAGGTCAATTACACCCGCGACGGCACCTTCTCCGTCAATGACTCAGGCTATCTGGTCAATGATAACGGCTATTACCTGAACGGCTGGGAACTGGATGAGAATGGCGACGTCATCGCCAGCAATCGCAGCAGTACCCAAAGTCTGGAAGCCATCAATCTTTCCGACATCTCAGGTATCCCGGAAGCCACGTCCAACCTGGAAATCGTGGCAACGGTGCCGGCTGATGCCACAACGGGCACGTCTTATGCTTCTGATACGGAAATATACGACAGCCTGGGCACGGCCCACAGTGTGGAACTGACCTGGACCAAAACGGATACCAACACCTGGACCGTGACGGCGGGCAATCCGACCCTGGCTTCCGACACCTCCACCACTTCCGGCACCTCTGGTGGTGAGGCCATAACGGTCACTTTCAATACCGATGGCAGCCTGGCCAGCATCGACCCGTCCCCCGCCAGCTTCACCTTCTCCGGTTGGAGTTCGGGCGCGGCGGACAGCAGCGTCACCCTGGATCTGGGCACGGTGGGCAAGACGGATGGATTGAAACAGGCCAGCAGTGACGACGGCAATCCCCAGTTGTCCGTCACCAGAACATCCCAGGATGGCTGGTCGGCCGGCACGCTGGAAAGCGTCTCCATCGGTTCCGATGGCACCGTCACCGCCAATTTCGATAATGGCCAGTCACGCGCCGTCTACAAGATCCCGGTTGTCACCTTCTCCAACCCGGATGGATTGTCCAGCGTGTCCGGCACGGTCTACAGCGCAACAGTCAATTCCGGTCAGTACCAGTTGAAGGAAGGCGGCAGCGACGGTGCTGGGGCAATCCAGTCCGAAGCGCTGGAGCAATCCACCGCCGACACGGCTACGGAACTGACCCGGATGATCTACGCGCAGCAAGCCTACTCCGCAGCGGCCAAGGTCATCACGGCCGCACAGGAGATGATGGACACGCTGATCTCCGCCAAGCGGTGATGATAATGGATGAGATTTTCCAACCACAGCAACAGCAGCAGCATCTGACGGCGTTGGAAAAGCAGGAGGCACGGTTGCGCCACCGGGCCATCCGTTTGCTGAAGGACGCCTTCTCACGCAACGACCCTACCTATCTGGCCCTGGTCGATGACCTGCGGCGTCACCTCGACCGGATCGAACTGGACATGGCCCGCGTGGGTGAGGCGCTGGCACGCCAGCGTGGGCGGCAGACCGCCGTCTCTTCCTACCTGCGCGCCAGCGCTTATGCCCGGTCAGGTCGCCCCGGCAAAGGATGAAGATCATGAACACCCCTGCCCCCCATCCCGATCTGATCCTGGTGCAGAACGCCATCGCCACCCTGACCGACCTTGCCGCGCAGCAGCGGCCGGAACTGGATCGGCTGCGCGCCATGGAGCAGGCCCTGCGCGATCTGCGCGAAGGAACCAGTTGCCTCTCCGTCCTGATCCGCGAAGCAAAGATGCGCGGAACCCCCGAAAAGGTGGCCGGCTGGCAGGAGATGCTGGGCGCTGCGTTGAAAGGTGTGGCTGAAATCCTGCCGCAGTTGGCAGCCGAGACCAAGGCGCGCAAAGGACGTCTCTCAGCGCTGCTGGCCATCACCCGTCAGCGCGCACAGGTAGAGCAAGGGTACAGACCAGCACGCGGAGGTCGCATCACCACCGTCCAACGCCAAGTCCGTCACTGCATACAAGTGGTCGCCTGATCCAGAGCGAACGGGGAGCCGAGAACCATGTCCACATTGCGCACTGCCGGGCTTATCGCCCAGTCTGGGCTGGCCGCCGCCCAGGCCGGATTGACCGCCACGGCGGCCAATGTCGCCAATGCGGACACGGAAAACTATACGCGTAAGACGACCACCCAGACCGCTACTGCCATAAACAGCACCGGCATCGGCATGTCGGTGGATGTGACCGGCATCAGCCGCGATGTCGACACGTTCCTGACCCGGCAGATCGTTTCCGCCAGCAGTGCCAGCGCCAAGGCCGACACACTTTCCAGCTATTTGTCACAGGTTGAAACCATCTATGGTGGTGTCGCTACTGATGGCAGCGGCAGCAGCCTGGCCAGTCTGATTGATGATGCCGCCTCCGCCCTGACCACAGCCGCAGCCAGCGGCAGCGACAGCACCGACCGGCAGAGTGCGGTGGAAGCGCTGGAAACCATGGCGTCGTCGCTCTCTACCGCTTCAGCCGAGTTGCAGGAGACACGCACCCAAGCCGATCAGGAAATCGCCGATACGGTTGAAGCGGCCAACAGCGCCATTCAAAACATCGCAGACTTGAATGACGCGATTGTTAAGTCAAAGGCAACCGGCCTTTCAACCGCCGACTTGGAGGACCAGCGTGATGCGGCGCTGAAAACCCTCTCCGGTGCGCTCGATGTCAGCTACAGCCTGGATTCCGACGGGCGTATGCAGGTTTATACCAGCTCAGGCAGCGCCCTGGTTACGAACCGGGCCCACCTGTTGGAATTCAGCACCACCAGCAACATCTCGGCCGACACGCTCTATTCCGAGGGCGACTTATCCGGCATCACACTGAACGGGCGCGATATCAGCGACAGTATCAGTTCCGGATCATTGCGGGCGCTGCTGGATGTCCGCGACAGCAGCCTCGTCGATGAACAGACCCGGCTGGACGCGCTGGCCACCAATCTGATCGACACATTGAATACGATCAGCAATGCCGGCACCAGCTACCCACCGGCCAGTGAATTGACCAGCAGCGGCACCATCAGCGCCAGCGATGCGCTTTCCGGCAGCGGTACCTTCACCCTGGTCGCCACCAGCGGGGATACTGTCGCCGCCAGCCTGTCGGTCGATCTCTCCACCATCACCAGCGTGCAGGACCTGATCGATACGATCAACGCCAGCGGCAGCTTCAAGGCAAGCATTACAACGGAAGGCAAGCTGGAGCTTGCGTCCGCCGACGCCAGCCAGGGGGTCGCCATTGATCAGGGGAACAGCAGCGTCGGCGGCAGCGGCAAGGGCATTTCGGCCTATCTGGGGCTGAATGATCTGCTGACCGGTACCGGGGCCGACGATATTGCCGTCAACAAGGAAGTGATCGACAATCCGGAACTGCTGTCTGCGGCCACGCTTGCCAGCACCACGGTCGGGGAACGGGCCGTCAGTTCCGGCGACACCAGCGTGCTCAGCAGTCTGGCTGATGCTTTCACCGGCAAGCAGTCCTTCAGCAGTGCCGGCGGCCTTTCCAGCCGCACCACCACCTTCTCCAGCTATGCCGGGGACATTGTCAGCGCGGCAGCCCGCGCCAGCAGCAATGCCACCACCAAGGCAAGCACGGCGGAAAGCACCCTGTCCGACCTTGTCTCCGCTTTCTCAAGCCAATCCGGGGTGAATCTCGATGAGGAAACCGCAGCGACCCAGTCGCTGGAAACAGCCTATCAGGCAGCCGCACGGATCATGTCCGCGCTGCAGAGCATGTATGACGAACTTCTCGATATGGTCAGCTAGGAGGCGGGCTATGCGCGTATCCACCTTCGGTCAGAGCGCCCTGTTGACGCAATATATGACCCAGCTGCAGTCCCGGGTGGCGGATACAACGGTGCAACAGGCATCCGGGCTGAAATCGTCCAGCTATTCGGGTCTGGATGGCAACGCGAAAAAGCTGATGGATCTGGACGGCGAACTGGCGCGCAGCGCCGCTTACATCGCCAATGGCGACGCCGCTGTTTCGCGCATCAATACGATGTACGAAGCGGTGCAAAGCGTCAGCGACCTCGCCACCCAGGTACGCACCCTGGTCACCTCTTACTCCGGTGCCGGCAGCACCCTGGAAAACATGCAGGATGATGCCAAGGGCATGCTGGACGATCTGGCAGCTACCCTGAACCAGCAATATGCCGGCGATTACCTGTTCGCCGGTACGGCAGAAAACACCGAACCTGTCGACCTGACAGCCTTGTCCACCCCCACTGTGCCCACCAGCGCCGACACCACCTATTACCAGGGGGACGATGGGAGGGCATCTGCCAAGGTCGCGGATAGCATGACCGTCAGCTACGGCGTCAGCGCCTCCGATCCGTCGATCGAAAAGCTGGTCCGCGCCCTCAACATCATTGCCAATGCCGATCCCCTTGATGATGCGGCACTGACTGAAGCGGGCCTGCTGGCCGAAGAATCCAGTTCCGGCGTCGCCAACCTGCTGGATGGCCTTTCCGCCTCATCCAACCGTATTCAGGACGTGATCGACCGTCAGACCGATATCCAGCTCTACGCCGACAGCTGGATATCGGACATCACCAGCGTGGATGTGGCCGAAGTTCAGGTGCGCCTCTCCACCCTGGAAACCTCCCTGGAAGCCACGATGCAGGCCATCGCCACCTTCCAGAAGCTCAGCCTTGCCGACTATCTCTGATTTCCCCGCCCCTTTTGAAAAAAGTGCGCCCGAAAAGCGTACCCCTGCCGTTGAACCGGTAGAGGGGAGCTAGGACTTCCGAAAATCCGGTTGGCTTCTATCCCTCGATCAACCTCAGAAGGAGGAAGGACATGTCTTCTATTGTGACGAACACGGCGGCAAACTCCGCCCTTCGCTACCTGTCGAACAATTCGGCATCGCAAAGCTCTTCCGTTTCCAAGATTGCCAGCGGTTCGCGCATCACCAGCGCATCCGATGATGCGTCCGGTCTGGCCGTCGGTACCAAGATCCAGTCCGACGTGACAGCCTTGAATCAGGCTGCCACCAATGCTTCCAACGGCTCCTCCATTCTGGAAGCCGCCGATGGTGGCATGGCTCGTATCGGTGACATTCTTCAGCGAATGAAGTCCCTGGCGACCCAGTCGATCTCCGGTACAGTGGGCGATGACGAACGCGCCTATATCGATGCGGAATACCAGCAACTGGTCGAAGAAATCGACAGCATCGCCACCGGTACCCGTTTCAACGACGACAGCCTGCTCACCTCGTCCGCTACCAATTCCGTGGACTGGCAGACGGGTGTTAATTTTGTCGTGGGCTCCAGCGTCACCGACACGATCAATGTGTCGATCACGGCGGTGGATTCCACCTCCCTGGCACTCAATTCCACGGATGTCAGCACAGAAGCCACCGCGACAGCGGCGATTACTGCGCTGGATGATGCGATTTCGAGCGTGTCAGAAGCGCGGGCGTCCGTTGGCGCCCAGATTTCCCGCTTCGACTATCACGGCCAGATGATTGACACCTCGATCGAAAACCAGACGGCAATCCAGTCTTCCATCATGGATGTCGATGTGGCTGAAGAGCAAACCAAGCTTGCCAATGCCGAGGTGCTGACACAGGCAGCCATCGCGGCCTTGGGTAAGGCCAATGAAATGCCCTCGCAGCTGCTGTCACTGCTGCGTTGATCGATCCTGAAGCCGGGAAGGCCGCTGCCACGGCCTTCCCCTTCTTTCCCCGGCGATAAGGTGGCACGGTCATGTCGGTCAGCAGCGTAAGTTCGAGCACGTCCACGACAACCTCCAGCGTGTCCAGCGTCACCGGCCTGGACTATGACGCGCTGGTGGCAACCGTCGTTGCTGCGAAATCGACACGCGCCGACAGCATCGATGTTCAAGTCACCGAAAATGAGGCCAAGGTCGCCGCCTATGAGGAGGCACAGACCCTTCTTTCGACCCTGACCAGTGCCGCAGATGCCCTGCGTTCCACCGAAGGCTACAGCAGTTCCTCCAGTGACGTTTTCGAAGAACGCACCGCCTATCTCAGCGGGGCCTCCAATGCCAGCGACCTCTTGGGTGTTACAGTTGATGCAGGCACTGTTGAAGGGTCGTACAGTGTCGAAATCAAACAGCTGGCAACATCCCATAAAATCAGTTCGGGCACCCAGACCAGTTCCACCGACGATCTGGGGCTGACCGGCAGCTTCACCATTGCCAGTGCATCGGGCACCGCACAGACCATAACCCTTACGGAATCAAGTTCGCTGACGGACATAGCCAGCGCCATCAATTCCAGCAGCAGCGCCAGCGGTGTCAGTGCCAGCGTACTGCAAGTGTCGGATAGCGACTATCGCCTGATCCTGACAGCCGCCGATACGGGACAGGAAATCACCTTTGGTGATGAAACCGGCAGCGTTCTCAGCAGCCTGGGCCTGACCGATACTGATGGAAATATCGCCAACGAGCTAATCGCTGCCCAATCGGCGATCATTGTGGTGGACGGGATCGAAATCACCCGCGACAGCAATACCATCAGCGATGCCCTTGAAGGGATCACACTTGATCTTTATGGCGCGGAAGAAGGCACGACCCTGACACTGGAGGTCGATACCGACCTGTCCGCCGTGAAGGATGGCATCACCGCCCTTGTCGATGCCTATAATGATGTCCGCGAATATCTGCTGACCCAGCAAAATATGGGAACAGATGACAGCGACGACGAAGATACAAGCACAGCGGCTCTGTTCGCAGACAATCTTCTACGCCAGATTTCCACCTCCATTTCCACGGCACTGAACTACCGGGATGGAGAATCATCCATTGCCACGCTGGGGTTGTCGTTTGATGAGAACAATAAGCTGGTACTGGATGAGGACGTGCTGGACGATGCACTGATTTCCTCTCTGGATGACATCAAATCATTATTGTCTTTCAACATGGAAAGCAGTTCAACTGACCTGCAGCTCTTACGCCGGCCCACCTCACTTTCGGCTGATGAATTCACCCTTGATATTACCGTTGATGAAGACGGCACGATCACCGGCGCCAGCGTGGCGGGTGACAGCTCCATGTTCACCATCAGCGGAACCCGCATCTCCGGGGTTGATGGCACGGAATATGCAGGATTAGTTTTTGTCTATACGGGCGACACGGCAAGCGTGGATGTCAAACTGACTACCGGTATTGCCGAAATGCTGTATCAGACGGCCTATTCGGCCTCTAATTCGTCGGACGGATCTTTGCAAAGCAAGATCGATGAACTGACGGAATACAACACGGACCTGGAAAGCCGGGCGACCGACATCCGCACCAAAGCGGAAGAATACGGAGAAAACCTCCGTTCCTATTACGCGCGTCTGGAAGCAAAGGCACAGACCGCGAAAATCCTTCTAGATCAGCTGGAGGCTTCGTCCAATTCCGATGACGAGTGATCGGAAACAGACGGATCAACAGCGATTTCCAACATGGGAACTCCGACAGGAGAACGGGATGCCGAGCAATCCCTATATGAAGGCTTCTGGCGCGTACCGCAGCGCTACGCAGACATTGCCGCCGGTGCGTGGCGTGGCCGCCCTGCTGGACCGCTGCCAGAGCCATTGTGCGGCGGCAATCCGCCATGCTGATGCCAGGCAATATCAGGACTATGCCGGGGATATACAGTCGGCGATCAATATTCTGACGGGTCTGTCTCTTTATCTCGGAAATTACCTTGATAAGCCGATGGCTACGGCGTGGCAGAATATGACCGGTGGATTGATTGTCGCCTTGGGCCGGGCCGCTGCGGGACGCAATGCCCCAAGACGTGTGCGGGTATGCCATGACCAGGTCGCCCAGTTGCGACAACTCTGGTCAAGCCACGCTGGGCTGGAACGCACGGCGGAGGAGCCGGTTTACACCAGCCCTCGCCCCAAGACGATGCTGGGGGCGGTCCATGGCTGAGGTTTCCTTGTCGACACCACCGGCACAACCTCGCACACCAAAGGCCGGTCGCAGCACCAGGGAAGCACCCCAGCGGCCGGGATTGGACCCGTCCCTTTCGGACGAGGAACTGATGTTGCGGGTTCAACAGGAGGATGTGGAGGCCTATCGGGAAATCACCCGCCGCTACCTCAAACGGATTTACGCTGTTGCGCGCCGCATTCTGCCGCATGATTATGATGCAGATGATGTGGTGCAGGACGCATTTCTGCGGGTCTGGAGTCACCGCGACAGTTGGAGTCCGGGGGCGGCGCGTTTCACCACCTGGCTGCACCGTATCGTCATCAACCGCTGTATCGATTACCGCCGTCGCCCGGTCGATACCAGTCTGGAAGAAACAGAAGAACCCGCCGACGAAAGACCCGATTTCGATCAAGCCATTTTCCAGAAACAGTTACATGAAGCATTAAATAGCGCACGTAAACGTTTGCCCCCTGGCCAGCAGGTGGCGCTTGCCTTATATTACAATCAAGGTTTGACGGGTGCAGAAGTGGGTGCCGTCATGGGTCTTTCGCAGAGCGCGGCGGAAGGTCTTTTGAAGCGGGCACGGCAACAATTGCGATCCGTCTTTGCCAAATCGGCCATTCGCGCCCGGGATGCTTTTGATGACCATTGAAGAAATGCGTCTGGCGTTCGATGACCTGCTGTGCAGCCACGGCGGGAATTTGCGTACTTGGCCGGATGATATGCGTCCGGCCCTGCTACGCTATTTACGCCAGTCATTTGATGCAAGACGGCGCTTGATGGAGATGCGTCGGATGGAATCGATGCTGGGCGATGATTTGGATGATGCCGAACCACCCGTCGACCTGGAGGACAGAATCATGGGCGCCATGTTCGATCTCATGGCCCGTGAAAAATCCACGCGTGCAAAGCAGAAAATGCAGGTTGATTTCACCGCCCCATTGAAGTGACGGTCTTTTCCATCTGCCATTCCCAGGACAATCACAAACCCGCCCGGCTATGGAGCCTTGCGGTGTTTTTGACATGCCCGCCTGAGGGGAGCATACCTCTGGCTGGCGGTAAGCCATACCGCCGATAGCAACGTCATTGTTTGACGCGCATGTCCTTTCCACGAAGGAGACAGTGGTTCCTGTCGAAAAAAATTTCCTTCTGCGGATTTTTTTTGAGCACCGACGTTGCAGTCGCTTTCCCGCCGCCAGGCATCGGCGCCGCACCACTCCAGCCATTCGTTCAGCCATGCATCGGACGCTGCACTGCAACAACCTGTCGGGCATTGAACTTGAGGAGTTCAGATGCTCACATGATTAACCGTTGTGCGGCGCAACAATTGCGTTGACCTTTATTGCCACAGCCGGATTTCTCCCTTATGTCCGCTTCCACCACACGCCCCGGCCTGGTTTTGTTTGCCCTGGCCATGGGGGGCTTTGCCATCGGCACCACCGAATTCGCCGTGATGAGCCTGCTGCCCTATTTCGCGCCGGATCTGGGTATTGATGAGCCAACAGCCGGTCACGTGATCAGCGCCTATGCGCTGGGTGTGGTTGTCGGCGCACCCGTCATCGCGGTGTTGGCAGCAAAACTTTCCCGGCGGGTGCTCCTGATTGGTCTGATGACCCTATTCGCGGTGGCCAACAGCGCGTCGGCCCTGGCACCCGATTATCATTGGATGCTGGCATTCCGCTTTCTGTCCGGCCTTCCCCACGGCGCCTATTTCGGTGTGGCAGCACTGGTCGCGGCCACCCTGGTGCCACACAACAAGCGTGCGCATGCCGTGGCGCGGGTCATGCTGGGGCTGACGGTCGCAACCATCATCGGCGTTCCCCTTGCCAATGCCATCGGCCAGATGGTCGGCTGGCGCTGGGGCTTTGCCCTGGTCGGACTTCTGGGCCTGCTGACAGTGGTACTCCTGTTACTTTACGCGCCGAAGGATCGCCCCATTCCGGGGGCAAGCCCGCTGCGGGAACTGGGGGCACTGAAACAACGTCAGGTTTGGCTGACGCTGGGTATCGGTGCCGTTGGTTTCGGCGGGATGTTCTGCGTCTATACCTATCTGGCGTCCACCATGCTGGAAGTCACCAAGGTATCGCCGGCGATGGTGCCAATGGCCTTGGCGATCTTTGGGGTTGGGCTGACAGCGGGAAACCTGATCGGTGCCTGGGCAGCGGACCGGGCGCTGATGCCGGCGGTAGGCGCGATGTTGTTGTGGAGTGCAGGATCATTGCTGCTGTTTACCTTCTCGGTGGACCATCTCTGGTCACTGGCCATCACGGTTTTCATGATCGGCTGTGGGGGTGGGCTGGGTACGGCATTACAGACCCGTCTGATGGATGTGGCAAAGGATGCCCAGACCCTGGCAGCAGCCCTTAACCACAGTGCCTTCAATTTCGCCAATGCCATGGGGCCCTGGCTGGGCGGTCTTGCCATCACGGCCGGCTATGGCTGGGCCTCCACGGGTCTGGTCGGTAGCGCGCTGGCCATGGGCGGTTTCATGATCTGGGCTGTTTCCCTTTTGGATGACCGGCACCGCAACCGCTCGCCGGTGACACAACAGGCCTGCGGCTGATCCCGCCGCCATCGCGGGGCACCGTCGCCAACTGGGCATTGGTGCCATTGGGCTGAAAGGCATATCCGGGCACGTATATTTTTCACACGGTGAAGCACGGTTCCAGATGGCTGGTATTTCCCTGTTCATTCTTGGCGGCACCATACTTTCCGTCGCTGGTGAAACCGCACCGGCCGACAGCAACGAATTGCTGCGGCATGCCGGTATCACCGATGCCGGTGATGTGACCGTCACGGTCTGGAGCAATATCGGCAGTCAAAACCTGCGCCTAACCGATCTGGTAGCGCTGGCCACGGAAATCCGCCGGCGTGCCGGGTCGGGCACCGACGGCTTCGTCGTTATCCAGGGTACAGACACAATGGAAGAGACAGCATTTCTGCTGTCTTTATTGTTGCCGGCTGAAGTGCCGCTGGTTCTGACGGGGGCCATGCGCACGGCTGATGCCGCCGGCGCCGATGGCCCAGGTAATCTGTACGATGCCCTTCTGTCGGTTCGCGCCCTGCGCGGGCAAACCACAGGCCCCGTTATTTGTATGAATGGGGAACTTCATGCCGCCCGCCATGTCCGCAAGGTGGATGCCGGTCGCATCGGCGCTTTCGCTTCCCCCGGTATCGGGCCGCTTGGCACGGTGGTGACGGGGCGTGTGCGCCTGTTGCAGCGCCCATTGCCTCAGCCGGGCCCCTTTCCGGTTCCCAACATTGAAAGGCTTCCCCGTGTGGCCCTGTTGTCCATTGGGCTGGACACTGATCCGCTTCTGATCGAAGCGTTCGCCCCTTCGCATTGGGATGGGTTGATCGTGGAGGGCGTGGGTTCAGGACATGTGCCCCAGGCCCTGGCGGCTCCCCTGGTCTGTCTGGCGGCAACGCGACCGGTCGTACTGGTCAGCCGCTGCGGTGGAGGTGATACCGATCCAGCAGGCACTTACCAGGGGACGGGCACGGCGGCCCAACTGATCGCCCACGGCCTGATCGACGGTGGGACACTCCAGGGACGTAAGGCGAGGCTGCTACTGACCATCCTGCTCGCCACCGGGCGCGACACCACTTGGATCAGGGCGCAGATGATGGACTGGGCAGCCATCGGGCTGCTGGCCGGCTAATCAACGGTGGGGCGCGCATCTCAGGATACAGACGGAACCGGTTGTTGAACCCGTGACGCCGGTAGGCGGATGCTGACCGTAGTCCCGCGTCCAGGTGCGCTTTGCAGTGTCAAGCTGCCGCCATGCGCCTCTGCATAGCCCTTGGCCAGGGGGAGGCCCAACCCGGCACCAGCCTGACGCCGACTGAAACCGGTATCCACTTGGGCGAAAGGTTCCAGTGCCAGCCGCATTGCCTCCACCGTCATGCCGATCCCCTTATCGGCAACTTTGATGATGATATCGCCGGACACCGGGTCGATCCCGACCGTTACCAGCACCTCCCCCGGCGTATAGCTGTAGATAACAGCGTTGCTGATCAGATTGACCAGCATCTGCTTCAACCGCACTTCGTCACCCAGAATGCGCAAGCCCGGCACTTCAAGCCGTGTATTGATGCGACCGTTCCGTTCGACCGCCTTCTGGGTCGTCAATCTTTCACAGCGGTCAAGCAGGGTGGCCATATCCAGCCAGCCTTCGCGCAATTCCAGTTCACCGGCATCCAGCCGGGCAATATCCAGCAGATCATTGACCAGCCGCAGCAGATAGACACCACCATCATGGATGTCCACGGCATAATCGCGATATTGCGGGGCACCAAGATTGCCCAGAAGTTCATCGCGTAGAATGGCGGAGAAGCCGATGATTGCATTCAACGGGGTGCGCAGTTCATGGCTGATATTGGCGAGGAAGTGCACTTTGGCACGCTCGGCGATTGCGGCCCGCGTGTCCGCCGCATGCATCTGCGCACGGCGGGCCAGTTCCAAACGGCGGTCACGGGCAATGACAACCAGTTCACCTTCCGCCTCACCCCCGATGGGCTGCACGGACAATTCCACTGGCACTATCGTTCCTTCACGATTCACCAGTTCAAGCATCTGCCAGCGGTCCTGATCATCCTCCCCCCGTTGATCCTGCCGCAGCAGCCGCTGGAAGGCGACCCGTCCCGCAGGGCTGAGCAGATCGACGAAAGTCTGGGCCTGGACATCAGCCGGAGATGATACCCCCAGAAGCTTGCAGCCGGCAGAGTTGATAATGTCGATCCGACCTTGGCGCAATACGCATAGAAGATCAGGCACACTGTCAACAAGATGCCGGGTCCGTACCTGGACACGCTTGAACACTCCGATACCAACCATATCCCGCAGGGCTTCCCGCTGGACATGCTGAAGCACCAGAAAGGCCGCCCCGAGAAGCACGAGCAGCAATGGCAGCAGGAACCAGCTGAGCGTCATCAGAAAGCGCAACGCCGGCATCGGTGCCGGCCAGGAAAGCCAGGCCACGGCCGGTGCGCCCTCCGGCGAAAACGCCTCTGACAGGGGTAGTTCCAGACGTGCCATCCCGCTCGTCGGGCGGACGGTGAGAATATCCACCTCATCCAGCAGGGGTCTGGCCATCGCCAGGGCTGCCGGCCTGTCGAACGGTTTCAAGAAGATAAGAACCCGGCCATCAGGACGGGGCGCCCCCCCATCCTCTGACCGGATATCCGAAGCCGCAGCCATGAACAGCATGCCATTGACCGACACAAGCCCGGTAATCGGCCCCGGCCTGCCGGATGGGGCGGCCTGTGCCGCGCCCACCATGCGGAACAAAGCGGGCGACAACGGTCCCCATTTTTCCGGCTCCGGCAGGCTTTTACCGTTCTGGGAGGCATAGATCACCGATCCGTCGCGATCAACCACCAAGCTGGTGGTGATCTGATGGATGGCCCCCAGATAAACGCCGATATTGCGATCGGCCCAATTTGCATCCATCCCATCGACCAGATGAATGACCGCATCATCCCAGCTTGCATAATCAGTGATGGTACTGGCCATCGCCGATTCCGCCGTCATAAATGCCTGCTGGACGCTGCGCCGGGATTTCGCTGCCTCAGCCAGATCGTAATGAATGGCGGCGCCGGTCAATACCGCCAGAATGAAAAACAGACTGATAGCCAGGAGAACAAGGACCGGTACGACGAAACGGCCACCGAAAAGCCGACCCGGAACCTGTGTGTCCGGCAACAGCGACAAGGGATCAGCCCCGCGTGATTCCGGCTGTCCCTCCGAGGTCAATGCGCTGCGGGCCGGCATCCGTTTTCCTGGTCTTGACGCATCGCGGTCGGTTCAGATGAACCCATACATATTTCCCGCTATCGCCTTGCCTTTCAATCATTATTTGCAGACCTTACGTGAGGTGCGGATTTGAACGCAGGACACCATCCCGCTCCTGATGGGGAGGGATGGTATGGGATTTTTTGACAGTTTTATGACAAGCCATGGACGGGGCTTTCTTCGTGTTGAATATGCAACACCAGGGGCGCGTCATTTTATTGAAACAAAAACTCATCAAATTGGTAATAGGCTTTTGATAGCCCTCCGGCGGGGCTTGGGACGTATCCGATCAAGACTTTGGCAATATGCCGGTCGCGGAGGCGTCATCCAGCTTTTCTCGGCGCGAATTCCCACCGGAGAAACAAGAATGACCTTCAAGACTTCCCTGCTGGCCGGCACTGTGCTTGGCGCGGCCTTCATCGCCGCCCCGGCCATGGCCCAGAGCGCGGGCAACGCTTCCCAGGCGCAGCTTGATGCACTGGCGCAGCAGATCCAGGCCCTGCAAGGCCAGTTGACCAGCCTGAAGGACAGCGTCGCCAAGGATAAGGTCACCACCGAAAAGCGGTTGACCGACATGCCGAAGGTTTCCGCCGACGGTGGCCGTATGCGCGTCCAAACCGCGGATAAGAATTTCGACGTTGCCCTGCGCGCCCGCATCCACATGGATTACGGCACCTGGGTGAACAAGGACAATTACACCACCGATGCCACCGACGGCTTCCAGATGCGCCGTGCATTCCTGGGCGTCGCCGGTACGGTGTACAAGGATTGGGGCTTCGAATTCACGGGTAACTTCGCCAATGACCGCGGCGGTGCCTCCCAGATCCAGGCTGCCAACATTACCTATAACGGCATCAAGGACACCCAGGTGATCATGGGTGTGTTCCAGCCCAAGTTCACGCTGGATGACAGCACGTCTTCCAACGACATCGCCTTTATGGAACGGTCACCGGTTGGCAACATCGTTGTCGGCATTGGTGGCTCCGACAGCCGGACCGGCGTCGGCATCTCCAACAAGGGTACCAACTATTTCATCGCCGGCTATGTGACGGGCAACGCCACGGGCACCACGGGCACCGTTGACGACATGGTCAACCTGCTGGGCCGCGCCGCCTACCAGTTCTACGGCAGCAATGAAGGTGGTGCCGGCATCGGCGTGTCGGGTGTCTATCAGGTGACTCCGCAGACCACCGCCCGCACCAGCGCCACCGCGATTACGACCACCACGTCCTATGGTGATCGTCCGGGCCTGCGCATCGGCGGCAACCGCACCTCGCTGACCAGCACCGGCACGATCAACCAGATTGAAAACCAGTGGGCCTATGGCGCCGACCTGGGTGCCAATTACAAGAACTTCTGGGTCGCCGGTGAATATTACATGTTCGGCGCTGACACCGAGGAGCGTCTGCCGGGTACCAACACCCGCAACGGCTTCCAGGATCCGGAATTCGACGGCTACTACGTGTCGGCTGGTTACATCCTGACCGGTGAACGTCGCACCTACAAGCCGGGTGAATGGACGGGTGTGAAGCCGGCCTGGCCGGTTGGCCAGAACGGCTTTGGCGCCTGGGAACTGGCCGCCCGCTATTCCACGGTCAACCTGATCGACCGTGCAGGTGGTGTTGCCGGTACCGGCACCGGCGAGGAAAAGAATTGGACCCTCGGCGTGAACTGGTACGTGAACAACGCCATTCGCTTCATGGTGAATTACGTCAACACCACGGTTGATCGTCCGAATGGCACCGAACAGGGCCTGGATGCGGTTGCCGTCCGTATGCAGTTCCAGTTCTGATCCATACCGGAACAGGACAGTTAGACAGCAAGGCCCGCCGGTCATTCGACCGGCGGGCCTTCGCCTTTACAGCACCATGAAATGCACGCGTGTGACATCACACAGGCTTATACCAATCTGCCTAAAGCTTGACCTTTAGGCAGATTGGAGGCTGGCGACCGCCGGCCCGCCGCCCGTACGGCGCGAGCCAAGCCCGCGGATGCGGGCGACCGCGGCTTGAGGGAATATGAGATCTGCCTTGATCGGTCACGATCAAGGCAGATTGGTATTACAGCGGGCATACGATCAAAGTCGCTTGACGGCGCTGATCCCCTTGGCCCCGGCGCGGGCGATCACATCAGCCAACGGTTCCGCCACCACTTCCATATGGAAGGCGTTGGCATGCAGCAGCCTTTCCCCATCCACCATGATGCCGACATGGCCGGGGAAAAACACCAGATCGCCACGCTGGAACCCAACACCCCGCCCGTCGGCGGAAACCAGGGTGCCGAGTGCCGTCTGCTGCTGGTCGCTGTCACGCGGGCAGGCAATACCGGCAGCCAGCAGCGCCACCTGCACCAGCCCAGAGCAATCAATGCCGATGCTGGTGCGTCCGCCCCAGAGATAGGGGGTGCCGACAAAACGCTCGGCCACCGCCACCGGGTCAGCAACCTTGTCCGCGATGGGGGCGATGTGGCGGATATGCAGCCAGCCGCCGCCGGCCAACTGGCGCCAATCCCCTTCCTCCCCCGTCACTGCCACCAGGGAGCCCATCGGCATGATATCGACGAAGGGCAGTTTCAGGTCCGCTCCGGGGTACAGCAGGGTGCGCAGGGCTGTCACCTTGTGCGTTGGCGGCACCGGGTCGGCATCCAGCGTTTCCACCCGCAGCCAGCCTACATAGCCGTCGGTGCCATTCTGGCCCCAGGCCCAGCCGTCATGTTCCTCCAGCACGGTGAAAGCTTCACCATGCAGCAGTTCGGACGCCTGCCGCGCCTCGTACCCAGGTTCTTCCTTCAGCGCGGCGAAGCCGGCACCGATCTGGCAGGGCACACCGTCAATGAAGCGGGCAGCCGTGACCTTGCCACGCAGATAGGAGGCGGCGAGGTCATCCCGGTACGGGTGAACACGCTTGTCGAGGATTTCTTGGTCGGTCATGCCGATGGGGCCAGGGCTTCCGGTCGGGCACCATCAACCGCCAGGGCGGCAACAGTGCCATTCACATCCAGCGGGGCATCGAACGCCCCGCCATCTTCGCCAACCTGTCCGGCCATGCGCCCCGCATCGATCACCATCTGGCCGAATTCAGCCAGAAAAACGGACCCCTTCACGGTCCGCTGAACCAATACATTGCGCCGATCATCCTGGTCGCGCTTGCGCTTGATGTAACCCAGCCGGCCCAGCCGGTCCAGCGCGCGGGTGATCGCGGGCTTGGAGACGTTCAGCGTCTGTGCCAGCCCGCGCACCGTATGCGGCGGTGGGGTCAGATAGACGGACAGCATCAAGGCCAGTTGCCGGGCCGACAGATCCGGCCCATCCTTGCGGACAGAGGCCACCAAAGCCCCACGCCAGAGTTGCAGCGCCTCCAGGTTCCGTGACATGCCCGCCCCCGCCCGCTTCGCGCCGGCATTTTGCGGAAAATCGCAACCGGACGCGAAACGGAGTTTGCCGAATAAAGCGTTTTTCGGCAAGACAGGAACGAATCAGCCCGAAACGGGCTTAAGCGACAGGCGGAAACCGTTTCGCGATCACGTTGAAAAAGGCGCGCAGGGTCATTGCCTCCCCGCCTTCCGGGCGACCGGGGCGGGTGCTGGCGTTCCAGGAATAAAGGTCCACATGGGCCCAGGCGGTATCCTTGGAGACAAACTGTTCCAGGAACAGCGCCGCCGTGATGGCCCCGGCCATACCGCCGCCGGGCGCGTTGTTCAGATCGGCGAGTTTGCTGTCCAACTGCGGGCGGTAACCCTGCCACAGCGGCAGGCGCCACAGCGGATCGTCGGTCGCCGCCGCTTCCGCCGCAATCGCCGCCGCCAGCGCATCATCATTGCTGAACAGGGCCGGCAGGTCAGCGCCCAACGCCACCCGCGCAGCACCGGTCAGCGTGGCGAAATCCAGCAGCAAGGCCGGCTTTTCACCATCCGCTTCCGCCAGGGCATCGCACAGGATCAGACGGCCTTCGGCATCGGTATTGCCGATTTCCACCGTCAAACCTTTGCGGGTGGGGATGATATCCATCGGGCGGAAGGCATTGCCGGCAACGGCATTTTCCACCGCCGGCACCAGCACGCGCAGCCGCACCGGCAGCTTGGCATCCATCACCATGCGGGCCAGCGCCAGGGCGTGCGCCCCGCCGCCCATGTCCTTCTTCATCATCAGCATGGATGCGGCGGGCTTGATATCCAGTCCACCCGTATCAAAGCAAACACCCTTGCCCACCAACGTGACCAGCGGATGGGCGGCATCACCCCAACGGATATCGATCAGGCGCGGTGCCTTGGCGGCAGCACGGCCCACGGCATGGATCATCGGGTAATTCTGCGCCAGCAGATCATCACCCACGATGGTGCTGAAGCTGGCACCGAATTCCTGGGCCAGCGACTCCGCGACGGCAGCCAGTTCCGGCGGGCCCATATCCTCACACGGGGTGTTCACCAGATCGCGCACCAGATAGGCGGAACGGGCGAAACGCTGCACTGCCGCTGCATCGGCATTGGCCGGCAGCACCAGGCTGGCAAAGCTCTTGGTCGATTTCTTGTAGCGGGTGAACTGATAGCAGGCCAGCGCCCAGCCGGTGGCAACAGCGGTCGCCGTCACCGGCTCCAGCGCCGTTTCAAGAACATAGCTGCCGGCGGGCAGGCTGCCCGGCAGACCGGCCAGCGACCAGATATCCACCTTGTCGGCCACGCCGACCAGCACGCGCACCAGCGCACCATCGGCCCCGGCGATCAGGGCGGTGCTGCCGGGGGCGGCGGTGAAACCCAGGCGGCGCACCCAGGCGGCCTCTGCCGCCGGTGCGTCGACCAGCCAGCCGGCCAGCACATCCTTGGTCAGCAGCGTCAGGGGAACGGTATCGGCGGCGGGGGCGGTCAGCAGACAGGTCAGCACTTGGGGCTTGGTCCTTTTGCAGATGCGGGTATGGATTTTCGGGCTTGGTCGCCCTTTCGTCCAGCCCTACTCTCCCCCGGCCCCCATCGCAATGGTGAAGCTGATATGACAATGCCCGCCCCGACCGACCTGACCCTGGTGATCGCCAACAAGCGCTATTCCTCCTGGTCGCTGCGCCCTTGGCTGGCCCTGCGCGCCGCCGGCGCGACGTTTGATGAGGTGCTGGTGCCGCTGCGCACAGAAGAAACCAAGCAGGCCTTGCTGGCCCATGGGCCCACCGGCAAGGCGCCGGTGTTGAAACAGGTCGATCTGACCGTGTGGGACAGCCTGGCCATCTGCGAATATGTGGCGGAGTTGTTCCCACAGGCGCAGCTTTGGCCCGCCGATACCAAGGCCCGCGCCATTGCCCGGTCAGTGGCGGCGGAAATGCATTCAGGATTTATGGATCTGCGCCGCAACCTGTTTTTCGATCTGGGCCATGTGCATGATATGCCGGAACGGGTAGAAGCGGCAGCGGGCGATATCGCCCGTATCCAGGCCCTCTGGGCCGATTGCCGCGTCCGATTCGGGGCCGGCGGCCCCTTCCTGTTTGGCCATTTCACCATTGCGGATGCCATGTATGCACCCGTCTGCGTGCGCTTGCGCGGCTGGAAGGGAATCGCGCTGACGCCCGAGGCCAACGCCTATATCGACGCGATTTTCGCCCTGCCCGCCATGCGGGAGTGGGTGACGGCAGCGGCAGAAGAACCCTGGGTTATCGATTACCTGAATATCTGACCCGCCACCCCTATCCACCATGTGGCCGCGCCTGGAAATTTCCATGGGCGGCCCCTGCCCCCGGCATTACCGCTGGGTCATATAAGGAAACCGTCGCACCAAGCCATCATCAGGGAGCCCGCCCATGTCCACCCCGTCCTTCCGCTTCCGCTATGGTCCCCGCCTGTTGAGCGGCCCCGGCACGGCCGGGCAGGTGGCGGAACATCTGCCGGTCGGGCCCTGCCTGCTGGTGACGGATCGCGGCGTGCGCGGCCTGGGCCTGCTGGCCCCGGTGCTGGAAGCGCTGGAGAAGGCGGGCATCCCCGTCAGCATTTTCGATGCGGTGGAACCCGATCCCTCGCGTGAAACCGTGCTGGCCACAGTGGCGGCGGGGCGGGCAGCCGGGGCTGTTTGCGTGCTCGGCGTGGGCGGTGGCAGCCCGATGGATGTCGCCAAGCTGGCCGCCTATCTGCTGGGATCGGGCGATGATCTGGAAACGATCTGGGGGGTGGAACAGGCCAAGGGCAAGCGCCTGCCCCTGTTGCTGGTCCCCACCACAGCCGGCACGGGGTCGGAGGCCACGCCCGTGACGGTGATTTCCGTCGGCAATGGGGAAAAGCGCGGCGTCAGCGCCGGGGTTCTGCTGCCCGATGTCAGCGTGCTGGACCCGCTGCTGACCCTGGGCCTGCCGCCACTTGTGACGGCGGCCACCGGCATTGATGCCATGGTCCATGCCATTGAAGCCTATACCAGCGCCCGGCTGAAAAACCCGATGTCCGACATGCTGGCGCGCGAAGCGCTGCGCCTTTTGGCGGCCAACCTGCTGAAAGCCTGCCGCACGCCGGCTGATTTGGAGGCGCGAAGCGCCATGCTGCTTGGCGCACATCTGGCCGGTGTCGCCTTCGCCAACGCACCGGTGGCGGGGGTGCATGCCCTGGCCTATCCGTTGGGCGGCCTGTTCCATATACCGCATGGCCTGTCCAACGCGCTGGTGCTGCCGCATGTCATGACCTTCAACATGCCGGCGGCGGCACCGCTTTATGCCGAACTGGCCCCGCTGGTCGACCCGTCGCTGGCTAGCCTGTCCAACGCCGCACAGGCGGAAGGGCTGGTTGCCGCGATGATCACGCTGTCGCGGGAAAGCGGCCTGCCACAGCAGATGCGCGCAGTTGGTGTAACCGAAGCCGACCTGCCACAGATGGCCAAGGATGCAATGTTGCAGCAGCGCCTGCTGGTCAACAACCCGCGTCCCATTCTGGAGGCTGACGCTTTGGCGATCTATCAGGCGGCTTGGTGAGGATAACCGGGCCCTCTCCCATTGAAAAAAGAAGCCCCGCCCCCTGAAGATCATAGGGCGGGGCTGGAGGAGTACCGTCAGAAACTGGCCCCCACACGCACACCAACCGTGCGTCCGGGGTTATAGGTCGCCGTGGTGGAACTCCAGACAACGCTGGTCTGGTTCGCCACCAGCTTGTCTTCCACATTGTTCACGAAAGCGTTGATGAAGTAACGCTGATCGGAACTGTCCCAGCGCAGGTTCAGGTCCGTCTTGGTGTATCCGCCATTGATCCCCTGAACATAGTTGGCGCTGTCACTGAAGGTCTTGGATTGGACATAGAAATCGATTGCAGGCGCCAGCGTGCTGCCATCCGGCAAATCGAAAATATGTTCATAGCCCAACCGGGCGCTCCAGCGCGGGGCATTGGCCAAGCGGTTGCCGGAGAAATCCGCCACCGCACTGGGAATGGTGGCATAACCCAGGATGGGGGCGAAGATATTATACATCACATCGGCACTGTGCAGATTGTCCGACGCGTTGGGGAATGACGTATATTTGCCATCCAGATAGGAGAGATAGGCGGATATCCTGTCATTCCGGGTAGGACGGAACAGGCTTTCCAGTTCCACCCCCTTGATCTTGGCCTTCGCGGCATTGCTGGTGACCGCCACCGGGCCGGTCGCCGTGCCGATGACGCTGGAAACCTGCAGGTTGCTATAATCCATGTTGAAAACGGTGGCCGACAGGAACAGCTTGCGGTCCAGCAGATTGCCACGCAGCCCCAACTCGTAATTCGTCACCGTCTCCGGCTGATAACCGGTATAGGGCTCCGGGTTGGTGCTGGATTGCAGACCGCCAGCGCGATAGCCGGTGCTGACTGTGGCATAGCCCATGATTTCGTCGGTGAAATCATAATCCACCCCGGCTTTCCAACTGACCTTGCTGAACTTTTCCGATGCGCGCGTCGTATCGTCGGTGAAGCTCAACGTGCCGCTGGCGCAGGTATCATTGTCGATATTCTGCCGCGTGACTGTGCCCCCGGTGCAAACCAGCTCCTGCTGGCCACCATGCACCGTATCCCAGGTGGAACGCAGACCAGCCAGCAGGCGGAACCGGTCGGTCACACGGAAGGTGCCCTGGGCGAACACAGCCGCCGATTCACTGCCCCAGTCCGTGTAGGTATTGACCACATCCACGGCATTGATGGTCGATATCTGCTTGCCGGTGCCGGCATAAAGCGCCCCAAAGGCGTTGAACACGCTGCCGAACGGGCCGGGTGCCGTGTTGCCTGCATGCAGCAGCCGCTGGCCGGACGGCGTATCATCCCAATAATAATAACCGCCGCCAACCAGTGAAATCCGGTCGCCCTCGTAATTCACATCCAGTTCATGGGAACTGGCTTCTTGCCGCAGACCCAGATGTTCCGCCGAATAGAGGCCGGTAGTGACGCTGACGCCATCATTCTTCAAAACCGAATAACCGGCCAAATATGTCGCTGTCACCGCATCGGACACCTCCCATGTCAGTCGGGAGCGGGCGGTATATTCCTTTACATTCTTTTGATTGTCAGTGACGTTCTGGATACCTGGGTTCGGCTCGTGGGTATCGATGATTTCAGCCTCACCGAAACTTCCCGTCGTCAAATTGGCGTTGGGATAATAATTGTAGCTGGAGAGGTAAAGCAGGGACGTTGTTCCCTTGTCCTCACCATAATTCAGCGACACCCGCCAGGTCAGGTTTTCGGCAATGTCCCACCGGCTGGTAAGGCGTACGCCCGTCTGGTCAGTCTTGTCGAAACGGTCCTGGGCCGAATAGCGCGGGGACAGGCCGTCATTGACATGGCGGAAGGCAGAGATGCGGAAGGCCAGATTATCGTCGACGGGAAGATCGGTATTCAAGCGGACTTGCAGATCCTGGTGCGAGCCATATTGCACGTCGCCGCTGACCGCGTAATCGTCACCCGGATCGGCGGTGTTGATATTCACCACACCCGCTGTGGCATTGCGACCATGTACCGTCCCCTGTGGACCGCGCAGCACCTCAATCGCACTCAGATCAAACATCCCCAACGTCAGGGTCGAAGCGAACGGGGCATAGATGCCGTCGATCTGGGTCGCCACGGTAGAATAGCCGCTATAAGCGTTATTGCTGCCAATGCCACGCATGGCAAAGCCGTTCTGGCTGAACTGCAGGTTCGGAACGGTCGTCACCAGATCTTCGGCGACAGTGATGTTCTGACGGTCGAGCATGTCGGGATTCAACACCGTAACGGCGATGGGCGCCTTGGCCAGCGTCTCCTTCACCTTCTGCGCAGTCACGACGATTTCCGCCAACACATCATCGGCACCTTCGGTCTCAGCCGCCGTCGCTGCGGCAGAGACCAGCATTGCGCTGGCCGACAGCATCAAAGCAGCACGCGTGGCTTTCCATGGACGTGTCATTTTCCTTCCCCTCTCTGCTTGTTGGTTATGGTCGTTCGCCCGGCCATTGCCGGATGGCACCAAGGTGGGGTGCCGATATAAGACAAAGATTGCCCGTTCCCGCGCCATCCGGCGCAGGGCATTACCCGTGTCTTACGGAAACAACGGGGACGCGTTACTTCAACAGAACACCCAGCGCAGCCTCTGCCATGGCGCGGTAACCGGCATCAGACGGATGCAGCTTGTCACCACTGTCATAGGCCGGATTGAGGTGCTGGGGATTGGTGCTATCGCGCAAGGCGGCATCGAAATCGATGACGCTGTCAAACTCCCCGCTGGTGAGGATCCAGCGGTTCAGTTCCTGGCGGACCACCTCCTTTTCGGGCGTGGCATAGCCGGGAAAGGTTGATCCCAGGAACGGCGTCAGGGTCGCCCCATGAATCTTCACCCCACGCGCCTTGGCGCGGGCAATCAACTGGCGATAGCCGGCAATCAGGTCCGCCGCCGTCACAATGGGGTGATTGCCAGGACCGCGCGGGTTTGAAAGCCCGCTCAAGCCCAGATCATTGATCCCTTCCAGCAAAACAATATCGGTGACGCCAGGAACCGACAGGGCATCCCGGTCAAAGCGGGCCAGGGCCGCCTGCCCCACCTCGTCGCGCAAGACGCGGTTGCCACCGATACCGGCATTGGCGATGGCGATTTGGGTCTGGCCCTTCTGACGCAGCAGTGCCGCCAACTGGTCGGGCCAGCCGCGCATCATCGGATCCTTGGCACCGGCCCCATCAGTGATGGAGTCACCAAAGGTGACGATGGTGCGCGCCTCCTTCGTGGAACGGATCAGAATGGCCGAAACGATCTCTCGCCCGATCTCCATACGTGAACCGGTCAGCTTGGCGGCGCGCGTCTGATCGGCGCCGGCGGCCACTTCCACCACATGCAGCAAATCGGCCTGGGGGATGGCCACCGGTCCGGGCAGATACAGCGTCACATAAATGACGGCACCCGCCCCCACCTGCAAGGACAGTGGATCGCTCACCAGCGGGGCACCAGCGGCAATCCGGGCCGATGCAGTACCGGAGAAGCTGAGCGGTGCCAGGGTGGCGGTATCAAGATTACCCGCCGCATCGGCCAGGGCAATGGTCGCCGTCGTCACCTGCACATCCTTGGGCAGGGTTTCCGCCGACAGGCGGACGCGGACCTGATCCCCCGCAGCGCTGACGCGCATCTTGTAGCGCAAGGTGCCCTGCACCTCCGCCGGCGGACGCCAGAAATCGAAGGGCAGTTTCTCCGTGGCCAGGGAGGGGCTGGAAGCCCAACTCTGCACCCAGCGCCCATCCGGTGCCGCAAAGGCCATCGGAACACAGGCCAGGGTAAGGGCCGAGACCGTCAACAGCCGCTTGAACAAGGAATTCCTCACGATTTTTTTCCTCCCACGCACTGGAAGCTTTCAGCGGCTTCCTTGTTTCCCGTGCCGTCATAACGGGCATAGGTCGGATAGGGGCAAAGCGGTCGGGTGCGACCGGGCCAGGGGCTTCCGGCACCAGCTGTGGCGGTCAGGTGGTCAGGAGCCTGCGCGCGTTCCACCCAATCGACCATCGCCTGGAAAGCGGCGAACCGGTCGGTGGCGGGGCCGTTGCCGCAATGGCCCATGCCCGGCACCGGGAACACCCGCACAAAACTGGCAGCCTGCCCGCCATATCTTTTCTCCATCTCCTGATACCAGGCGATGGTGTCATTGATGGAAAATACCGGGTCCGAAACGCCATGCGGCACAATCAGTTTGCCGCCACGGGCACGGAATGCATCGATATCGGGGGACCGGGCCGACATTTCCTCCCAGGCAGAAACCTTGAACGGCGCGGCCACGCGATTGATCAGGTCACCATCTTTCTGGAAATCGAAAGTCAGCTGCTGTTCGAATATCTGCTGCGGGTCCACCCCCAGGGAACGGGGCGTGGTGGAGAACAGCCCATGCAGGGCCGCCCCGCCGATCACCACATTCAGCGCCGGCACCGGCGGCTGGACAAGGCCCAGCTTCCAGACGGCCCAATCCTGCGACCCGATCCCGGCATCCCAGGGCCAGTCCGCATAAAGGGCAGCACCGGCCTTGCCCTTCGGCCCGGCCAGCGACTTTTCCAGCGCTGCCAGTTTACCGGGATCGACACAGCCACCCTTGCCACCGGGCGCACATTGCACGCTCTCCAGCGCCTTTTGCAGCTTGGGGCCGGTGCATTGGCCATAGCGGCTGATGATGCCATCGGCCAACCCATCATCCCCGTCGCAGGCATCCAGCACCGCCCGGCGGATCAGCACGAAATCGTCGGCGCTGAACAGCCGGGACAGGGCAAAGACGGACCGTTTACCCGACGCGTCCGGCGGCAGCAGGGCACCGAACACCTGCACATCCCAGTTCTGCGCCAGGGCGGCGCGCGGCAGGGACATGCCGGGGGCACCGGCGACAATGCCGTCAAACGTATCGGGGAAGCGGTGGGCCGCCATCAACCCTTCCTGCCCGCCCTTGGAACAGCCAGCGAAATAGGAATGGTCGGCGGCACGGCCATAAAACCGGTTAATCAGCACCTTCGCACTATCTGCAACCGTTTTCAGGGAGGCATAGGCATAGTTCCGCCGCGCCTCCGGGTCCCAGCCGAAGGCGACGGGGCCGCCACGGGCCGGATCGCTGTTGCTGGCATTGTCATGGCCGGAATCCTGGCTGACCACGGCATAACCCTGGTTGACCGCCGGTTCCGTCAGGCCGGCACCCGGCACCAGCCCCAAGGCGTTGCCGATATTGCCGTTGGTGCCGCCACCGCCCTGAAACAGGAAACGGCCATTCCAGTTTTCCGGCAGGCGCAACCGGAAGCGGATTGCGTAATGCTGGCCGTCAATGCCCGTTCGCGATGCCATGGTCGCGTCGATCAGGCAATGCGATTTCAGAACGGGGGGCGGGCCTGCAGGCCGCTCGAACGGTTCGGGTGCCGCGGTCGCGCCATCGGGCATGTAACTGACAGCCTGCACCTGTGTGGCTGCATCGGGCCATCGGCCCTGCATCAGGGTGACGACAGTAGCGCAACGACCTTCGAAAGCAGATTCAGCCGCCGCCACCGGGGCCACCCAGCCCACAATTGCCGTGGAAAGCGACAGTGATGCGACACAGGCTGCCAACAGCCTGCTTTTGGAGACCCTGGCCACTTGTACCTCCCGGAGCATTCGTTTTGTTCTTAAATATAACCATACTCCCACATTACAAACGATTGCAACGGGGTTTTTCAGGGGATCGGCAAATTCAAACAACAATGACACAGGCAACCGACACGGAGGCAAAAAGAAAGGGCGGCCCCCGATCCACCGGGAGCCGCCCTTTCATCAATGGCTGGATAATGGCGCCGCTCAAGCCGGCAGCGTTACACCCGCTCCACGACCATCGCAATGCCCTGGCCACCGCCGATGCACATGGTAACCAACCCATAGCGACCGCCGGTGCGCGCCAGTTCATAGATCGCCTTCACCGTGATAATGCCCCCGGTCGCCCCCACCGGATGGCCCAGCGAAACGCCGCTGCCATTGGGGTTCACCTTGGCCGGATCAAAGCCCAGCAGCTTGGAAACGGCACAGGCCTGGGCGGCAAACGCCTCGTTGCTTTCGATCACATCGATATCGGCCAGCGACAGGCCGGCACGTTGCAGGGCGATGGGCACGGCATGGACCGGGCCCAGCCCCATCACCTCCGGCTCCACCCCGGCATGACCCCAGCCCAGGATGCGGGCCATGGGCTTGATGCCACGGGCCGCGGCGGCATCGGCGGACATCAGCGTCACCGCCGCCGCCCCGTCATTGACCCCCGACGCATTGCCTGCCGTCACCGTGCCATCTTTCTTGAAGGCGGGCTTCAGCTTGGCGAAATCCTCCAGCTTGGCGTCCGGGCGGACATGTTCATCGGTGTCGAACAGGCGGGTACCCCCACGCGCCTTCACCTCCACCGGCAGGATCTGTTCCTTGAAACGCCCTTCGGCAATGGCGCGGGCGGCACGGGTGTGGCTTTCCAGCGCCAGCGCATCCTGGGCGGCACGGTCGATCTGGTGGCGTTCGGCCACATTTTCCGCCGTGATGCCCATATGAATCTTATGGAACGGGTCGGTCAGCACCGCCACCATCGCATCGACGACGGCAGCATCGCCCATGCGCTGGCCCCAGCGCACGGACGGGATGACATGGGGCGACCGGCTCATGCTTTCCGCACCGCCGGCCACGGCCACGTCGCATTCCCCCAGCCGGATCATCTGCGCGGCGGAGATGATGGCCTGCACACCCGAACCACAAAGCCGGTTCAGCGTCAGCGCCGGGGCTGCGGTGGGGATGCCGGCATTCACTGCTGCCACGCGCGCCATGTAGGCGTCCTGCGGGCCCGACGGAATCACCTGCCCCATCACCACATGCTGTACATCGGCCGGGGTCAGCCCGGCGCGGCGCACCGCCTCGGCAATCACCAGGCTGCCCAGCTCAGCCGGGGCAATATCCTTCAGGCTGCCGCCAAAACCGCCAATGGCGGTTCGGGTGCCCGAAACGATCACCACCTCATTCAACGCAACCATCCCAATTCCTCCCGGATTTCATGTTTTATCTGCGCGCATAAATTAGTTTTTTATTGCACTGCACGCAAGAAACTTTCGCAGATGCAAAAAGGGGCCGACCCAGCGGCCGGCCCCTTTTCATCAACGGCCCTTGAAGGCGGGTGGGCGTTTTTCCGCAAACGCGCCCATGCCTTCCTTCTGGTCTTCCAGGCCGAAGGTGCTGTGGAACACCCGGCGTTCGAACAACAGCCCTTCGGCCAGGCTGCTTTCAAAGGCGCGGTTCACACTCTCCTTCGCCATCATGGCGACCGGGCGGGACATGGCGGCGATCTTTTCCGCCACCTTCAGCACCTCCGCCATCAGGTCGGCCAGCGGCACAACACGGGCGACAAGGCCGGACCGCTCCGCCTCTGCCGCATCCATCATGCGGCCGGTCAGGCACATTTCCATGGCCTTGGCCTTGCCGATGGCGCGTGTCAGGCGCTGGGTGCCGCCGGCACCGGGAATGGTGCCGATGGTGATTTCCGGCTGGCCGAACTTGGCATTGTCGGCAGCGATGATGAAGTCCGCCATCATCGCCAACTCACAGCCCCCGCCCAGCGCATAGCCGGCCACGGCAGCGATGGTGGGCTTGCGGCAGGTGGCCAACCGGCCCCATTTCTTGGTGATGAAATCGTTCAGATAGGCATCCATATGGCTGAAGCCCGCCATTTCCTTGATGTCGGCCCCGGCGGCGAACGCCTTTTCCGACCCGGTGACGACGATCACGCCGATGGCGGGGTCCGACTCCAGACCGTTCAGCGCCTGTTCCATTTCCGTCACCAGCGCATCGCAGAGCGCGTTCAGTGCCTTGGGACGGTTCAGCGTGACGATGCCGACAGCACCCTTGGTTTCAACCAGGATATTCTCGTAGCTCACGGTCATTTCCCCATTTTTGGGCGGTTGATCAGGGCTGCAACAGCCGGCGTGCGATGATCACCCGCATGATCTCGTTGGTGCCTTCCAGGATCTGGTGGACGCGCAAATCGCGCAGGATACGTTCCACCGGATATTCGCGGATGTAACCATAGCCGCCATGAAGCTGCAGTGCATCATTGGCGATCTGGAAACCGGCATCGGTGGCAAAACGCTTGGCCATGGCGCACCAGGTCGTCGCCTCCGCATGGCCCGCATCCAGCGCCACGGCACCACGATGCACCATCAGCCTTGCGGCATCCAGTTCGGTAGCCATATCAGCCAGCTTGAACTGCAAAGCCTGGAACTCATTCAGCTTTTTGCCAAACTGTTGGCGGACTTCCATATGGGCTTTCGCTGCGTCCAGGCAGGCCCGCGCGCCACCGAGCGAGCAGGAGGCGATGTTGAGCCGCCCGCCATCCAGCCCTTTCATGGCGATCTTGAAGCCATCGCCTTCGGCCCCCAGCCGGTTGGCCACGGGGACACGGCAATCCTCAAACATCACCTGGGCGGTGGGCTGGCTGTTCCAGCCCATCTTGCGTTCCTTTTTACCAAAGGAAAGGCCGGGCGTGCCCTTTTCCACCACCAGGCAGGAAATCCCCTTCGGCCCCGGCCCGCCGGTGCGCACCATCACCACATAAATATCGGAAGACCCGCCGCCGGAAATAAAGGCCTTGGACCCGTTCAACACATAATGGTCGCCATCGCGTTCGGCACGGGTGCGCAATGAGGCGGCATCCGACCCCGCCCCCGGTTCGGTGAGGCAATAGCTGGCGAAATGGGCCATGCTGAACAGATCGGGCAGCCATTTCGCCCGCTGTTCCTCATTGCCGAACGTGTCGATCATCCAGGCCGCCATATTATGGATGGACAGATAGGCGGCGGTGGAGGGACAGGCGGCGGACAATTCCTCAAACAGGATCGCCGCATCCAGCCGGCCCAGGCCGGTGCCGCCGAACTGATCGCGGCAATAAAGCCCGGCAAAGCCCAGTTCAGCCGCCTTGCGCAAAACCGCCACCGGAAAAATCTGGTTCTCGTCCCAGTCGGCAGCAAACGGGGCCATATGGTCGGTGGCGAATCCGCGCGCCAGATCCTGGATGGCGCGCTGGTCATCGTTCAGATCGAAATCCATCTCGGTCGATCCTTTCAAAATTATACCAATCTCCCTTGATCGTGACCGATCCAGGGAGATTTCGTGTTCCCTCACGCGCCGGGCGCTGCCATCCGGCAGCTTGGCTTCACGGCGCACGAGCGCCGGGCTGGCGGT